>VFQS010003308.1_pt1 | contig 12384 bp, 13 predicted proteins | sample 3512361 | NCBI WGS metagenome assembly VFQS01 (sample SAMN10412375, study PRJNA504923) | tailings metagenome | isolation source: Relicate 1 Philex TSF3 active mining | place: Philippines
ACGACCAGTTCCGCAAGGATCTGTACAAATCGTGTGAGCGTCAGCTGCGAACCCGACGCGTCCGCTGCGTGGCGTGGGCGGAGCTCTTCGTCGAAGTCGTGCGTCGAGTCGGCTAGGTCGACAGCGCGATGGAGATGAGCTGGTGCAGCATTCGACCCGTCACTCCCCACACCGTCTCCTCATCCAGATGGAAGAAGTGGATGCGGTACTGATTCGGCGGAAACCCCCAGTGCTCTTCCGAATACGTGTCATGCCGCACGAGTTCGGCGAGCGGCACGGTGAACACACGATCGACTTCGTCGTTGCGCACCTCGAGCGACGGCTGCGTCGTCACGTACGCGACGATCGGAACGATGTAGCTCCGACTGACGTACGTCGCCATGGCGCTCATCTCCCCGATCACTTCGACCGAACTCGGATCGAGACCGATCTCCTCGCGCGCTTCACGAATCGCCGCGTTGACGAAGGTCTCACCGCCATCCACTCGACCCCCCGGGAACGACACTTCGCCTTTGTGATTCGACAGATTCTTCGAGCGCCGCGTGAGCAAGATTTCCGGTCCATCGTTTCCGGCAAGGATCGGCACGAGTACTGCCGATGGTCGAGAGTTGGGTGGCGGCGGAACCTGCTCGAGAGTCGTCGCGAACTGACGAACCCTGTCGATCACCGTCGTCGTCGATCGCAACGGTGAGACATCGAGCATTCGCCACGGATTATCGGGGCGAACCCACACCGCCGCAGGTCGGGGAATGACCTGATCACCCCCCTGTCGTCGACCGAGGGCAGTCATCGATCTGGGTCTGAGGCTTAGGCCTGTGGCTTCCAGCCGGAGGCGATCAGCTGCGCGAGGAGGTCGTCGAGACCCGCAGTCTTCAGGTTCGAGAGGGTCTTTCCGGGCTGCTCTTCACCGCGCTCCCAGGCGTCCCATGCGGTCTTCATCTTCTCGAGATCCATTGCAGGCTTGACGAAACTCATGGTCGTGAGCCTAATGAGTGCTCGCTCACTTCCCTCGAGCGTTGCGCGCACCTTTTCCGACGTAGTTCGTGCCGAGGGCGATGACTGCGAGGATGAGCCCGATTCCGAGCAACGACACACGTGCCTGTGCATCGTGGTCGGCGAGCACGCTCGCGAGGATCGCACCGACGATCACGACCCAGTCGATGATCTTGTGGACTTGGCGCGGAATCACCCGATACGCACTCATCGCGCCATCACTCATCGCTGCATTGATCAGGATGACCGCGCCGATCGCAGCGGGCCACGCGGGTTGGCTCGATTGTCCCGCGAGGAACAACGTGCCGATGCCGATGATGTATTCGACGAGTTGATGCAACCAAAAACCGCGACCCTGGGATGCCATGCCGTGGCAACACTACGCCACGTGCATCGATCCCGGACATGACAAGGCCCCGGGTTTCCCCGGGGCCTCATCGACTGCTGTGAAGTGGAACGACTTACATCATTCCCATGCCGCCACCGGGCATGCCACCGCCTGCAGGTGCCGGGTTCTTCTCCGGCTTGTCTGCGACGAGGCACTCGGTGGTGATGACGAGCGCGGCGATCGATGCGGCGTTCTGCAACGCTGCACGAGTCACCTTGGCTGGGTCGATGATGCCGGCCTTGACCAGGTCGACGTACTCGCCCGTTGCGGCGTTCAGGCCGACGGAGCCCTTCTCGGACTCGACGCGCTGAATGGCGACTGCACCCTCGAGGCCCGCATTGTCAGCAATGTGACGTCCCGGTGCGACGAGTGAGTCATAGACGCTGCGTGCGCCGGTTGCCTCGTCGCCCGCGAGCGACTCGACGACCTTCAACACGGCCGGACGGGTGCGGATGAGTGCGGTGCCGCCACCTGCGACGACGCCTTCCTCGATCGCTGCACGAGTCGCCGACACGGCGTCTTCGATGCGGTGCTTCTTTTCCTTCAACTCAACCTCGGTTGCAGCACCGACCTTGATGACGGCAACGCCACCGGCGAGCTTGGCGAGGCGCTCCTGGAGCTTCTCGCGATCCCAGTCGGAGTCGGTGTTGTCGATCTCGGCCTTGATCTGGCTGATGCGGGCGTTGACTTCGTCCTTGGCGCCTGCGCCGTCCACGATCGTGGTGTTGTCCTTGTTGATGATGACGCGCTTGGCACGGCCGAGCAGGTCGAGGGAGACGTTCTCCAACTTGAGACCGACTTCTTCGCTGATGACCTGACCACCGGTGAGGACCGCCATGTCCTGGAGCATCGCCTTGCGGCGGTCTCCGAAGCCTGGGGCCTTGACGGCTGCCGAGTTGAACGTGCCGCGGATCTTGTTCACGACGAGCGTCGCGAGTGCTTCACCCTCGACGTCTTCGGCGATGATCACCATCGGACGACCGGTCTTCATGACGCCTTCGAGCACCGGCAACATCGACTGGACGGTCGAGATCTTTGCCGAGTGGAAGAGGATGTATGGATCCTCGAGCACAGCTTCCTGGCGGTCTGCGTCGGTCACGAAGTATGGCGACAGGTAACCCTTGTCGAACTGCATACCCTCGGTGAACTCGAGCTCGGTGCCGAACGTGTTCGACTCCTCGACCGTCACGACGCCGTCCTTACCGACCTTGTCGATCGCATCCGCGATGACCTTGCCGATCGATGCGTCAGCTGCCGAGATGGTGGCGACGCTGGCGATGTCGTTCTTGTCGTCGACTTCCTTGGCCTGGCTCTTGATCGACTCGACGGCCGCTGCGACCGCCTTCTCGATACCGCGCTTCAAGCCCATCGGGTTCGCACCTGCGGCGACGTTGCGCATGCCGTGCTGGACCATCGCCTGTGCGAGGACCGTTGCGGTCGTGGTTCCGTCACCGGCCACGTCGTTGGTCTTCGTGGCGACTTCCTTGACGAGCTGTGCGCCCATGTTCTCAAACGGATCTTCCAGTTCGACTTCCTTGGCGATCGACACGCCGTCGTTGGTGATGGTCGGTGCGCCGAACTTCTTGTCGAGCACCACGTTGCGACCCTTTGGTCCCAACGTCACCTTCACTGCATCGGCGAGCTTGTTCACGCCCGCTTCGAGTGCGCGGCGCGCCTCTTCGTCAAACTTCAGTTGCTTTGCCATGTTGTGTCTTCGTTCCTTTGGTAGTTGGGGGGATTACTTGCCGACGATTGCGAGAACGTCACGGCTGGTGAGGATGAGCAGGTCCTTGCCTGCATGGCTCACTTCGGTGCCGCCGTACTTGCTGTACAGGACGGTGTCGCCGACCTTGATGTCGAGAGCGAAGTGCTTGCCTTCGTCATCGCTCCAACGGCCTGGGCCGACGGCGAGCACCTTGCCCTGCTGCGGCTTTTCCTTGGCGGTGTCGGGAATGACGAGACCAGATGCCGTGCGCTCCTCGGCTTCGCTTGGCTCAACAACGATCCGGTCGTCTAGGGGCTTCAGGTTCATATGGTGGGGTCCTCCGTGTCGGCGGAACGCCTGGTTCCGCGCTGTTGAACGTGTTTCTTGCTGTTAGCACTCAAACGGTGCGAGTGCTAAGGATAGGGCTCTAGGCCCCAATTTTCCAACTGAAGCCAACATTGGCAAGCAGTTCCGCGAGGGCCCCGAGGGGCAGCCCGATGACCGCCGAGGTCGAGCCGACGACCCGCTCCACGAGTACGGATGCCTCCCCCTGGATCGCATACGACCCGGCCTTGCCGACCGATTCCCCGGTCCCGAGGTACCACTCGAGGAGCTCATCGGTGATCGGCACCATCGTCACGAGCGAGGTCTCCAAGGTTTCAGCCACCCGACCACCGCGGATGACTGCGACCGCGGTGTGCACACGGTGCGTCCGACCCGACAGTGCCTTCAACATTCGCCGTGCATCGTTGGTGTCGATGGGCTGGCCGAAGATCTCACCGTCGACGTCGACCGTCGTATCCGAACCGATCACGACCACATCTCTCTCGCCCGCAAATCGTTCTGCCACGGCACGTGCCTTGGCGAGGGCGAGTCGGCGCACGTGCGCCATCGGTGTCTCGCCATCTAGCGGCGACTCATCGAGATCGGCTGGTTCGATCGCAAACGACACGACCCCCTCACCACAGGCATGGTCGAGGAACTGCGTCAACAACTCGACGCGCCGCGGCGAGCGGGACGCCAGCACGATGTCGGCGTGCGCGAGTGGAGTCATGTGATCAGCCACCGCTGAGGGCCATCACGTCCCCGTCGTCGGGAATCGTCATGTCGTCGCGGTCTGCGAGATAGTTCTCGGGCAACTGCACCTTGATCGGACCGTTCGTGTGTCCGCGCGAGATGCGCTCACCGCCGGGAACGATCTCGATGCTCCGATCGAGTGAGTTCGCGAGTCGGCGAAGTTCGTCGAGCGAAGAGATCTCACTGAACGACCTGCGCATCGCGCCGCCGACTGGATACCCGGTGAGATACCAGCTCGTGTGCTTGCGGAAGTCGCGAATGCCGCGATCGGCACCGAGATGCGCACACAACATCTCGCCGTGTTCGACCATGATGTCGAGCACTTCGCCGAGCAGTGGGGTCGGCGCGATCTGCTTTCCACTGAAGGCATCCACGAGATCGCGGAACAACCATGGACGACCGAGGCACCCGCGACCGATGACGACTCCATCACATCCGGTTTCATTCACCATCCGCACCGCGTCGCTCGCCTCCCAGATGTCACCGTTACCGAGGACGGGAATCGATCCGACGGCCTGCTTCAGCTCGGCGATCGCCTCCCACCGGGCACTCGGTGCGTAGTGCTGCTGGGCGGTGCGTGCGTGCAAGGCAATCGCAGCAGCACCCTCTTCTGCGCAGATGATGCCCGTCTCCACGTGCGTGAGCAGCGAGTCGTCGATCCCCATCCGGAACTTGCACGTCACGGGGATGCCGTATGCGCTCGCGGTCTTGACCGCCGAACGAACGATCGCACGCAACAGATTGCGCTTCACCGGCACCGCAGCACCACCGCCGCGGCGCGTAACCTTTGGCGCCGGGCAGCCGAAGTTCATGTCGATGTGATCGACGCGACCCTCGCGGCCCAACTTGTCGATCGCCGCGCTCAGCATCGCCGGGTCGCTGCCATACAACTGCAGACTGCGGAACGACTCCTCTGGGGAGAACGTGAGCATGGTGTCGGTCTTGCGGCTGCCGTGAACGATGCCGGTCGCCATCACCATCTCGTTCACATAGACGAGGCCCGGGCCGAAGCGTCGACACATGCTGCGGAACGGCGCATTCGTCACGCCAGCCATGGGGGCAAGTACGACCGGTGGCCACACCTCATGGGTGCCGAGACGCAACGGTTCGAGCACGGGGGTGGGAGTCGCTTCAGTCGCGGTCATCGGGGAATCGAGTCGGTCAGCTTCAGGTTCGGCAACGCACCGCTCGACTGCGGCGACGCTCCATCACTGCGCAAACGGTACCAACCAGCAGACGCAATCATCGCCGCATTGTCGGTGCACATCTCCCGGCTGGGCAACACGAGCCTCCATCCGGCCTGCGCACACGCCGATTCCATCTCGGTGCGCAACAACGAGTTCGCCGCCACTCCTCCACCGAGGGCGATGGTGCGCGAGCCGCAGGATCGGGCCGCTGCGGTCGCCTTCGCAACCAGCACATCGACGACCGCACGCTGGAACGACGCTGCAACGTCCGCCGTCGACACCTCGGGGTGCTTGCGCACATGATTGACCACTGCCGTCTTCAGGCCGCTGAACGACAAGTCCAATCCGTCGTGCAACATCGCGCGAGGAAAGTCGATCGCGTCATCGTCACCCGTCTTGGCGATGCGATCGATGGCGGGGCCACCCGGATGACCAAGTTCCAAGAATCGTGCGACCTTGTCGAACGCTTCGCCCGCTGCATCGTCGATCGTCTGACCCACGATCCGGTAGTTCCCGTGACCCTGCACGTCGACGAGCAAAGTGTTCCCGCCGGAGACGAGCGCCACGAGCATCGGGAACTCGACGTTTGGATCGTCGAGCAGGGCTGCGTACAGGTGTGCCTCGAGATGATTGACACCGACGAACGGCACGTCGAGTGCGAGCGCGATCGACTTCGCCGCGCTCACCCCGACGAGCAACGCACCGATCAACCCCGGACCGACGGTTGCGGCAACTGCATCGATTCGGTCGAAGGACACGTTCGCGCGCGAGATGGCCTCATCAATCACCGGCGTCAGCGCCTCGACGTGTGCACGGCTCGCGATCTCTGGCACCACCCCGCCGAAGCGCGCGTGTTCCTCGATCTGCGTGGCGACGACGCTCGAGAGCACGTCGTTCCCACCCATCACGACGGCAGCTGCGGTCTCGTCGCAACTGGTCTCGATCCCGAGGATCACCGTGGCGTCATCGACGGTCATGGTCTGCTCCGCGCGATCTCGGTGATCCGCTCGGCAAACGCATCACCTTGGATGTCTTGGCACCACATCACGATCGCATCGTCGGTGTTCTCGTAGTACTTCTTGCGAATTCCCGCTGGTGTGAATCCGAAGCGTCGATACAACTCCTGCGCGGTCGCATTCGTATGACGAACCTCGAGTGTGAGCGCCTGGAATCCACGCTCGCGAGCTTCCCAGGCAAGCTCCAGCATCATCTCGGTGGCCACACCGCAGTGCTGCCAACGCGGGCTCACGGCAATGTTCGTGATGTGCGCGTCGTCGTTCGAGAACAACAGACCGCAGTAGCCAACGACCTCGCGGCCGACACGTGCGACGAGATACAGCCGCTGGTTGCGGTGCATCATCTCGATCTCGTCCTGGAACACCTTCTCGGTCCAGGGCTTCGGGTACACGGCGTTTTCGATCGGCATGATCTCACGGATGTCGCGACGCTGCATCTGCACGATCGTGAGTTCGGGGTTGGGCTTGTCAGCGCGCTGTGGCCCGTGCTTTCTGACGATGCGGTCGAGGATGCTCACGACGACCTCGTCGACCAATTGATCTCGGCATCCGGCTGGCGCAGGTATCGCGGCGACACGTCCTTGGCCACGACCCACCCTTCCCTTCGCGCACGTTCGTACCCGATGCGTGCGACGTGTGCGGCACTCGGGACGGCGCTCGAGTCAGCGGCGAACTCGAACGACGGCACCGTTCCGCTCAGGCGTTCGGTGAAGGCCTCACGGTGACGCAGTGCACCGGTGCCTGCGAGCACGACCGACTGTCCGCGATCGACTATGTCGACGATGCAGGACTCGACGGATCCGATCCGCACGTCGCCAACTTGACGAAGTGACCCGTCGAATGAGCGGTTCAAGGACCAGAACACCTCGCCGCGGCGCGCGTCGATGACTGATGCAACGACCTCGCAGTCACTCGACACACTGCGCGCAACGGCTTCGACACTCGTCACTTCGATGACGCCGACGTCGAGCACTTGGGCAAGCGCTTTGGCGCTCGCAATGCCGACACGCATTCCGGTGAAGAGCCCCGGGCCCACGTCGACGGCGATCCCACCGACGTCACGCAAATCGATGCGTGCCTGCTCACACGCGTGTTGGATCATCGGCGTGAGCGCCTCGGCATGCTGTCGATCGCTGCGAATCTCGCTGAAGGCAACGACGTCGTCGCCGTCGTGCAAGGCGACACTGACGGACTCCGTCGCGGTGTCGATCGCGAGCAAGATCACGATCCGCTCCAATACGAAACGGCTCTTCGCAACAGATCCCAGCGCGTCTCCCAGCGCGACCCGATCCAGCGAATGGTGATCGTTCGCGCATCGGGGTTCGTCGCCAGATGTTCGATTGAGATCTCGAGTCCGGCACCGAGATCACCTTTGGCCACGTCGCCCCATTCCACGAGCACCACTCCGCCCTGCGTGGCAAGGTCGTCTAGTCCAAGATCAGCGAGTTCGCCGGTGCGCTCGAGTCGATACAGATCCGCGTGATGAAACGGAAACTTGGCGCCGTCGTAGGTGTGCACCAGATTGAACGTCGGCGAGGTCACCGGCTCGCTCACGCCGAGTGCGCGAGCAACTTCCTGCACGAAGAACGTCTTGCCCGCACCCATCTCGCCCGCGAGCGACACGATGTCGCCGGCGCGCAACAGTGGCGCGATCGCATGTGCGACGCCACGCGTGTCGTCGGCCGAAGAGATGTGCAGGGTGATCATGAGCGCTTGTTCAGCGTAGGTAGGTGCGTGGCACTCTCGCGCTGATGCCACAGGTGACCTCGTAACCGATGGTTCCGAGGAGCCTTGCCCACTCGTTCGCCGACACATCTTCGGATCCCTGGCGACCCAACAACACGACCTCGTCACCCACCTGTACCGAATCGGCTCCGCAATCGATGAGCACCTGGTCCATCGTCACGACTCCGGCGAATCGCCTGCGCTTGCCACCGATCAACACCTCGCCTCGTTCCCACAGTGCCCGCCGGACTCCATCGGCATATCCAAGCGGCACCGTGGCAATCGTGCTGCGCGAGCCAAGCGGGCGACGAAGCCCATAAGAGACTGCCTCGCCAGCCTCGAGGACCTGCACGTGGGATACCTTCGCCTTGAGCGACATCACGGGTTCGAGTTGCACGCCGACCGGAGAACCAAAGCTGTTCGAAGCTGCATCTCCAGCAATTCCATACATCGCGATGCCGACGCGGCACTCGAGTCGCAACACCTCGGCCACATGGCGCAGCGCACCAGCGGAGTTTTCGAGGTGTCGATGCTCGACCTCGATGCCGGCGTCCTTCAGATCGTTCAAGACCGCAGCAAATGCCCGCACCTGCGACTCCGTCACGTCGTTGCGGGATGCATCATCGGCGGTTGCAAGGTGCGAGAACACGCCGTCCAGCGACAGCCAAGGATGGTTCAGCACTTCACGTGCACGCGAGACGGCGTTGCTCGGAGCAACCCCGACTCGATGCATGCCGGTGTCGACTTTCAGGTGCACGGAGCAAACGATGTTCATCTCTTCGGCCGTCGCACCGAGGGCGGCAATCGACTCGGAGTTGTACACGGTGGCGATGAGACCGTTACCCACGAGCTGGCGGTGTTGCTCAGCTGGCTGTTCGCTCATCACGAGAATCGGTGCGGCGATGCCTGCCCGACGAAGTGTCACTCCCTCGTCGACCAATGCGACACACAACCCGATCGCCCCGGCATCGAGTGCGACTCGCGCACATTCGGCCGCGCCGTGTCCGTAGGCGTCCGCTTTCACGACGGCCCACACCGAGTGTGTGGTCGTGTTCGCGACGATCGCCTCGACGTTGCGTCGCAGTGCCTGCAGGTCGACCTCGGCCCACGCCCAGCGTTGCGTCATGGGGATTCCCTACGAGGCGGCGACGACGGCGACGGCCACCGTCTCGGTGTGCGTGATCGACACGTGCCACGCGGAGATTCCGCGCTGTGAGGCGAGCTGTGCGGCTCGTCCGACGACCTTCAACTGTGGCTGCCCGCTCGGTTGACGCTGAATGCTCACGTCATGCAGATCGAATGCACCGAGACCGACGCCAAGTGCCTTCATCGTCGCCTCGCGCACGGCGAAACGTGCAGCGAGTCCCGGAGCGTCATCGGTTCGATCGGCGACGGTGGCGAGCTCGTCGCTCGTGAACACCTTCGCGCGAAGTGCAGGCGTGCGCTCGAGCGCCCGAGAGAACCGTGCAACATCAACGGCGTCCACTCCGAGGCCTTTCACGTCGTCACCCGTTGCCGTTGGAGCGCCAATGGTTGGCGGTCTCGCTGATCGGCAAGATGAGCAGGTCCTCGACCGAGACTTCGGCGAGTCTGTCCTCCCTGAACGAACCCTCGGTCTCCGTGACCCAGTCGACGAGACGGTTGAAGCGATCGTCATACCCCTGCAGCACGGACTTCATTGCGGGTGCCGGCAGAGACGGATGGAAGAGCACGTGCAGGAGCGTGATCCCGGTCGTTTCGTTGCCCTTCGTCTCCGGCACGAAGATCACCGTGCGGCCGTCGCGACGACCACGGGCGACGAGCACGTTGCGGTCGGTTGCCACGCGGTGCTTGGTGCCGACGAGATTCGAATTGCGGTCGACTCGCGACGTCAGTTCGCGTGAGATACCACCACGATCGATCACGCTCACCATCGCCGAATTCGACTCGACGTCGCCCTCGATGCGATACCGGGTGAAGCCAACGACCGACTTGACCGCTGGGTCGAGATCCGCAATCACCTTCAACGCCTTGTATGACAGCCGGTCGCGGGCAACGCCAGCGTTGAGCAGCGCTTGGACGAGCGGCCTGTCGAGGAGCCCCTCGTCGCTGCGCGAGATGCCGACCGTGACCGTCTTTGCCTGGTGCTTGATCGCATCGACCGGACGAGTGAGCTCATCGATCGCGCGCGTCAGCGCACTCGTCGTGTCGTCGAGAAGTGCCTCTGGACTACTGATCTTCCCCGAGTCGTTCTGATAGGCCTGCAACGGGTCATTGGCCATCACGTTGCGCAACACGGTCACGACGCGCACCGCAGTCGAAGCCTCGAGGTTTCCGTCATACGTGCCGGTCGTGAGCGCATCGAAGAACCGTCGTGCCGGCGTGCCGATGTCGGTGCGCACCTTGGACAGCAACTCGCTCCCCACCCCACCGCGCTCGACGGCGTGCTCGATCACTTCGCGGGCCGCTCGCAACGGGCGGGCAAGTGAATCGATCGCGAGTGCCGCCTCGTATCCGAAGAGGTGACCGACCATCACGCTCAAGATGAAAGCGACACGATGATCGACGTTCGGCACGCTGATCACCGCAGCAGCCGCATCGAAGCGTTGCTCGCCCTCGCTCGCAATCACGATCGGCAACGCCTTGTGGGCCTTGTAGATGGCGATCTCCTTGGCGACGTCGCTCGCCGTTCCGTCGTTCAAACCGGTGGCACACACGATGATCATCGGTTCGCACGACAGGTCGATGTGCTTCTTGTCCTCGGTGATGTCGCAGGCGATCGACTTGTAACACAGCTCCGACAACTTGATTCGAACTTCTTCCGCCGCCACCGCATTGAAGCCGTTGCCGACGACCGTCCAGTAGCGCCGTGCCGGTGCGAACTCGCGCGCAGCGTCGGCAATCGCCCGACGCGAACCGAGCACCGTCTGCATGGCATCGGGAATCGTGCGTAGAGCCGAGAGCAACTGATGACGCTCGTCGTTGCTGCCGGTGCCCATGGCATCAGACAGCGCACACGCATAGAGCGCGCCGGCGGCCACTTGCGAGTAGAACGCCTTGGTGCTCGCAACGCTCATCTCCACGTCGCGCCCGTCCGAGGTGTACAGCACACCATCGGCCTTGGCGGCGAGTTCGCTGCCACGTCGGTTCACGATCGCCAGCACCGCCGCACCACGGGTGCGGGCGAGGTCGACCGTGCGATTGGTGTCGGTCGTCGTTCCGCTCTGGCTGATCGCCACGACCAACGTGTCGGACATGTCGAGGTCGAGCTGGAATCCCGAGAGTTCGGTTGCCGGAAGCGCATCCACCTGCACCGAGTGATCGACGAGCGTGCGCAACAACTGCGCGAGGCTGCGCCCGGCGATCGCAGCAGTTCCCTGGCCGATCACGCGAATGCGCACGTAGCCACGCTGCGCCAACTTTTCGCGAATGCTCTTCGGCAGCACGCTGTCATCCAGCGAGGCCACGAGCCTCCCCTCGCGCTCTGCGATCTTGCCGCGCAAGGTCTTGCGGAAACTCTGCGGAGCCTCGGCGATTTCCTTGGAGAGGAAGTGCTTGTGCTCGCCACGATCGATGTCGCGCGTGGTCACCTCGGCCACGGTGACCGAACCCTCATCACGCGGAATCGATGTGCCGTCATAGGCCATCATCTGGCAGCCATCGAGTGTGCCCGCGCGCTCGCCATCGAGCACGACGACCTGACCCCTCGTTGCAGGGTTGTTCGCATCGGCAAGGGCCTCGCCGTCCATGCGCACATAACGCAACGTCTCTTCGACGCAACCGTACGGCTCGCTCGCCACGATGAACCGATCCTCGGCGAGTCCGACACACAATCCCTGTCCACTTCCGCGAAGTGCGAGCAGCATCGTCGACGGTGACTCCGCACTCGCTGCCGCGATCGCGACCGAACCGTCGAACTCACGGACCGTGTTGCGGAATGCATCCGCGATCGCCTCGCCCGTCTGGCGACGACGCGCGACAACGGTCGGAATCACCTTGGCATCCGTCGTGATCGGATCGGCAATACGCAGCCCGTTGCGAACCTTGATGTCGGCGTGGTTGTCGACATCACCGTTCAGCGCAGCGACGAGATATGGCGCGCCGAAGGTCGACTCGAGTTCTTCTGAGTTCACGGGGTGGGCATTGGGCTCGGAGATGATGCCGACGCTCGCCCAACGGGTATGGCCGAGCACCGACACGCGAGAGCCGTGCTGGGAGACGAGGAGGCGCAACAAGTCGTCCGCGACGACTGCTGATCTCATCGCACGGGTGTTGTCGCCGAGTTCGCCAATCTCGGCTGCCGCTTTGTAAACG
>VFQS010003309.1_pt1 | contig 12384 bp, 15 predicted proteins | sample 3512361 | NCBI WGS metagenome assembly VFQS01 (sample SAMN10412375, study PRJNA504923) | tailings metagenome | isolation source: Relicate 1 Philex TSF3 active mining | place: Philippines
CTTGAAAACCGGCGACCCGCAAGGGTCCGTGGGTTCGAATCCCACCCTCTCCGTTCCCTCAAATCCCTCTCCCCGACTGGCTTCTCAGCTGGTCGGGGAGCTCTCTTCTGAGGCCCCGCCAGCAGCCCCGCTAGGCAACCGATTTAGGCAAATACGCCCCCCGTCGACCACGATTAGGCAAGTCGCTAGGCAAATTCCTTGCCTACCCCTGATCCCTGGCTGAGCCGCCAGAACGAGGCCCTCAAGCTGCGTGGGTTGTCCGTGACCCTCGAGCTGTGCGGGTCCCGGCTGAGGCTGCGGGCCTCGATGCCACCACGCGCCAAGGACGGGCCGGGCGGCCCCTGGAAGCAACATCGCCTCTCCACTGGCCTCGAGTACCCCGCCAGGGCCAGCGAGGCCGTCGAGCTGGCCGAGACCCTTGGGCGCGCGCTGGAGCGAGACCGAACGGGGATTGAGCCCTTCGATTGGACTCCCTGGGAGCAGCTCGGTGGCCGACGGGGGCGATCCAAGACAGGCTCACAGTCCAGGGATGGGGTAGCCGGTGCAGTCGCCTTGTCCATGACCCGGCGTTGGTGGGAGGCCCGCGGCGGCCGGGGACGGTCGGCGGAAGACTCCTGGGATGTGGACTAGCGCCAGCCTCTGGCGACCCTCAAGGACATCAAGGACCTTCAGCCCGCCCATCTCCTCGCTCTGGTTGAAGCCTGCAGCCCGGCCACCCGTTCCAGGCTGCGGGCCGGTCGGGCTGCCGCTGCCATGGCCCAGGCTCTCGGCTGGAGTGATGAACTGGTCGCTGAGCTGCGGCAACGCGGCAAGGGGTACTCAGCCCGAAAAGCCGCACCGCGCGATCTGCCCAGCGATCGCAGCATCGAATCTCTGATCGATCGGCTTCCAGCCCCCTGGCAATGGCCCGTCGCTGTGGTGGCCACCTACGGCTGCAGACCACACGAAGCACTGCTTCACGCCGAGGTGATGCCCTCCGGTCTGGTTCGCATTGCCGCTGGCAAGACCGGTGCCAGGCAATCGCTGGCGATGCCGCTCGAATGGGTGGAGCGCTGGAATCTCAGAAACAAGCGCCTACCCGACACCATGCATGAGGACCGCGGGCATCGGGCGGCGGGCATGGCGATGGGTCGTCTGTTCCGTCGGGTCGAGGCGGGCATGGTCCCCTACGACCTCCGCCATGCCTGGGCCGTGCGGGCGATTCACAACCCGAAGATCTCTCCTTCACTGGCGGCCAAATCGATGGGCCACAGCCTGGCGGTACACAGCAGCGTGTACCAGCGCTGGTTCGATGCTCACGAGATGGAATCGTTGCAGGCAGAACTCAGCGCAGTGTCTTGAGGTAGCGGTCCACGTTGACCAGATAGGAGTGGCGCTTTCCCGAGGGCGATGGCAGCTGCCGGTAGCAGTCGGGAGGGAAGCCACCCTTGAGGATCCGATTCTTCAGGGCCCTGGGAGAGGAGAAATGGAGCAGTGCTGCTGCCTCCCGCAGGGGGAGCCAGGGACTGCTTTTCGGTTGGACGGGCGGGCCCTGCGCCGTCAGCAACCTCAGCTGCGCCGAGAGCTGCGACAACTGGGCGGTGAGATCCGCGACGACGGATTCCATCTCGCTGCGATTGGCCTCCATCACAGACTCCCCAGACAAGACATGGACGAAGGAGAGGTAGTACGCCCCGGCACACCGACCCCCTCGTGCCGGGGTTCTGACTTGCGTGTCATCCCGCGTCCTCCCGCAGCACCGCCAGCACTGCTGGATCCCAGAGGATCTGCTCGCTGCGGTGGCCACGTGAGCAGCTCGGCAGGGCCTGGCCCCAGTCACGGCCCGCTGCGGTGAGCTGCCAGGCGTCTTCGTCGTTGCGCTCCTGCAGGCCGCAGGCAGCCAGGCGGCGGTTGGTGTCGCGAATCGTGCGGCCCAGCCGCTCGGCCAGTTGCTCCGCATCGAGCTTGGCATCGACGTGTGGCTGGCCCAGCTGACGCGGCCGCTGATCTGAGGCGGCAGCGCCGACGGGGTGGAGCACCTGCCGCAGCGGGGCGAGGCGCAAACCGGTGTTGGCTTTGAGGTCCATCAGCGCAGCGGCGAAAGCCTCGGCCTCGCTGACGCCGGTGAGCTCGATGATCTCCCTGGCCAACCGCAGCACCGCTTTCACGGTCTGGGTCTGAGGCCCCTCCGGGCTCTGGACGTCGTTTCTCGATCCAGCAGCGGGGCGATGCAGCGCTGGCAGCAGCTCATGGGTGAGCCAGCGCCGCATCCGCCGGGCCGTGGGGCTGTCGCCATGCAGCAGCACCCGCAGCAGACCCGCCTCGCTGATCAAGGCGACGGTGAGGCCACCAGTGCCGGGGCCTTCTTCTGAATGGAGGGCGTGCTCCTCATCCCGCAGCTCGCCCAGAGCCCGGGCGACAGGCAACTGGCGGAGCACATGGCAGACATCGCTGGCGACGAACCAGGCCTCGCGGTGCTGATCGGTTCGGACACGAATGGTGTGCCCCTCGAACTGATGGGGCACCAGGGCGGTGTGGGTGCTCATGACCTGGGGATCGAGGGGACAGGGAAGGCCCGTGCTGGGGCCGGGTAGGCGAGTGAATCCGCGACAGAGTCGGAGCGGGGCCCCAGCCGGGGCGGCACCGGACCGGCCAGGAGGAGCAGCAGCGTGCTCAACTGAATGGCCAGCACCAGCCAGAGCAGCCACAGCAGTTGCTGGAGCGTGCTGACCCGCACGGTGGTGGTGATCGGCCGGCGGCTGCGGCAGAAGGCCGGCAGCTGGGGAGAGGGGCGGCGTTGGCGCCCGCCAGCTCGGAAGTGATCCATCAGAACGGCACCTCCTCATCGCCCGCGAACTCGTCGTAACCGCCATCGGCCGCGGCATCCGCCAGGGCGGCGTCCTCCTGGCTGTAGCCCTCCTGCTCCTGGAACCCCTCCGTTGGATCGCTTTCCTGGTACGGCACGTAATGCAGCACCTGGGCGGCGCGGGGGATCAGGGTGATCCCCACCCCCTCGGGGCGGTCCCAGGCATGGATCACGTAGGCGATCACCAGCCGGCTGCCGTTGCCGATCGGCGCACCGTTCCAGGGCTGCTTGCGGGCATCGATCAACCGCGGCCCCGGCGTCATCGAACCGTCGCGGCGGCTGAGCTGCTGCGCCTTGAACTTCACCACCATCAGCTCATCGGGGCGTTCCTTGTCGGGCTTCCACGGTTCGCCCTTGTCGCTGCGGCGCTTCTTGCTGCCGTGGGCCTCGATGAACTGGCGCTCCAGTGTTTCGAGAAAGCCACCGCTGGTGGTCTCGGCGAGGGGCAGGAGCAGCTCCACCGACCAGGCCAGCGGCTTCTCCGGGTCCATCTGCGCCCGGGGGGCGACCAGATGGGCCCAGCGCACCTCGGCCTGGGGGGAATAGAGGATCTCAGTGGCCATGGGATTGATCGAGGGGTGGGAGTGGATTGAGGCCGGCGCCGAGCCGCATCAGGTGATGGGCCGCGCCGCTGGCGGAGAGGTTGTGGCGCTCCATCAGCTCCTGCAGCCGCTGATGGCAGTCGCCGTAGACCATCACCTGCACGTAGTGGCGCTCCTGGCTGATCTGGGGTTGCTCGCCGTAGCGCCGTGGGCGCCGGTTGCGTCCTGTGGTGCTGCCGCTCATGCGCTCGCCTCCACCTGTGCCGGGCTGGTCTCTGCGCCCGCCGGGGGTAGATCGGCGAGCTCGCGCTCAAAGCGATCGATGAAGTCCTTGTGTCGTTGCTGGGTGATGAAGCCGGCGATGCTGCGCGCCTGCCTGGGCACCTTGAAGTGATGGCGGAAGGCGATCTGGAACTGGCGCCTGGCCTCCACCGGCCGCAGCGAGCGGACCATCTCCAGCAACACCTCCCGCTCCTCCTCCAGAAGCGGCCGCAGTGACTCTTCCGTTGCAGGAGTGCCCGGTGAGCCGGGGCCGCCGGGATTGGCAGGGGGTGCTGAGGCCGCGGCGGCCGCGGCGGGTGCCGACCCCGCTGGAGCCCCAGCTGCAGCTGCAGCTGGGGAAGGGGAGATCGCTGCAGCCCCTCCAGTGGCTGGCGCGGCCGGAACCACAGCTGGGCAAGCGGCGGCCGCCGGCGCGGTGGCGGGTACTGACGCCGCCCTGGCGGCTGGCGTTGGCGCCGCGACGGCAACCACTGCCGGCACGGCCACCGGGCCAGATCCATCTGCCTGTTCTGGCTCAGCCTTGCGTGGCTGAGCCTGCTGGGCCGCAGAAAGGACCGGGATGCCCAGCAGCTGCGCCAGCAGCCGCCCGGCCGCGTTGAACTCCTGCTCCGGCTCGCCGCTCGGCAGCCGCAGCTGGCTGCTGAGCTGCTCGCCGCCGCGGTGCATCAGCGTCACCTCCAGCAACGGCTGGCCGTCCTCATCGAGGCCGCGGCAGGCGCTGTAGGCAAAACCCAGGCGGAAGGCGCCGCGGGCCGCCTCCACCACCGCCGGCAGGCTCATCCCGGCGGCTGGCCTGACCTCCGCCTGAAAGCGCGCCAGGGCAGCGGCCAGCTCGCATTCGGCATTGATCTGATTCTGGAGCAGCGCGGCCGGATCGAGTGGCACTGCTTCCGGCAGGCTGGCCGCGGGCGGCAGCTCAGGGGGTGTCGATGTCATGGCAGTGGAGGCGGGACCGTCGCCCGCTCTCCCGGCACCTTAGAAGCTCAGGACTCTGAGTTGCAATGACTGGCTCAACATTTCTAAGAGATCCGCTCATCCCGGCCGGCTGGGCTGGCGGCTCCTGCCTCCGCTGGCCGGGGCTGCCTCGGCTGGCCTGCGGCTCCGGGCCTACGTGGCCTGCGCTTCCAGCTCCTCGCTCCAGCTGCGCAGCCAGCGCTCCGGCAGCCACTCCCCCTCCCACAGGTCCGTCAGCTCTCCAGCCTCGTAGTCGCGGAAGCAGGCGAGCACCGCCCGCAGGGCCTTGCGCTGGGCAGCCGGCGCCTGCCTTGCCACGGCCTGCAGCGTCTCGATCGGATCGAGGCCGCGGCTGCTGGCCTGCTGGGTGAACTGCTGCCGCCAGCGGGCCGAGAGCTCCGCCGCCTGCTCGGCGTTCACCTCCGGCATCGGCTCCAGCTCGGCGCGGCGATAGGCCTCCGGCACCGGCAGCAGGCCCACATAACAACTCCAGAACTCCGCCGGCCCCCACAGCTGGCCGTCATCGCCGCGGATCGGCGTGGCCTGCTCCAGCGCCTGGCGGATCTCGCGGCTGCTCACCGCTCCCCAGTCCTTTTCGGCCAGGCGGCGGTTGACATCGGCCAGCTGGAAGTGGGCCTGGGCCCGCAGATCCCCGGCCTTGCCCTGCTCCACCATCGAGATATTGCCGCTGGAGACGGTACGGAAGCCGGCCTCACGGCTCCAGCGCTCGGCGGTGTACTGGGTCCAGCCGTTGCGCTCCCGCCACAGCCGCAGCATCCGCCCGAAGTCCTCCCGCGCCTCTGCCTGGCTGTCCTTGTAGGCCTGATACATGCTCGCCATGATCCCTGATGGCTTCATTGGTCAGATTCTAAGACCGCCTCAGCCACACAAGCCATAGGCGGATCGAACGGGTTTCAGAGCCCGCTGCGATGCTTCCTTCGGCGAGGCGGGCGGCGTGGGCGGATCCGCTCGTTCAGCACCAGGGCCGGCACCTGGGCTACCGCCGCAGCGGCCGGCAGGGGCTCGGGCCAGCAGACGGCCTGCTGCAGCGTCTGCGTCAGCGCGTGTCGCTCCCCATCGCTCAGGAACTGGATCGGCTCCACCAGGCGGCTACCTGGGCCCAGCGTCCAGTCATCTCTTTGGCAGCCGTAGGTCCAGCAGCGGCCATCGGGGGCATCAGCTCGATCGACGCGGGTGAGGCCCATCACCTGCCGGTCCGCCGCTGCCGCCGGATCGGGCTCCAGCAGCAGCTCCACCCGCCAGAGGCTGAGCAGCTCGATCCGCATCCGACCCCAGCCCACCTCATCCCAGCTGCGATCCGCCAGGAACGGCAGCCCGGCGACCACCAGCCGCAGCTGCTCGGCCACCTCCTCAGCGCGGCAACGGTTCGGCAGGTGGTGCTCCATCCCGCCTGTTGCCTTGGGAAGCTGAGCCTGAGGAAGTCTTCATATCCAGCCAGCTGCAGACTCCATCTGCAATCTGCTGGCACCCCAGGCCTTGCCCTCCCTCGCTTACTGGCTCAGCCTCCTAAGGACGGGCTTACGCTCTCAGCCTGTCCTCGTTGCCCGCCTCCCCCGTGCTGCCTCCCACCACACCCGTCTCCGTCGTGATCACCCAGCGCCAGCTGGAGTGGCTCGATCACCTCCGCCATCAAGGCTCCATCTCACGCTCCGCTGTTCTGCGCGTCGTGCTCGATCGCGTCATCCAGCAGGAGCAGTTCCAATCCGCCATCGCCCGGCCCGCCGATGCCCGGTGATCACATCCCCGAGGCTCCGTTGATTGACCTGCCGTGGTGAGCGTGCCGCCGATCGATGCGGCCCAGGCGGATCGGTTCCTCTCGCTGCTGGGCAAGGAACCAGCGACCGCGCGCCTGCGCGCCTTCCCCCCACCGCGGCAACCCCGGCAAGGCCGCCATCGGCCCGCGCAAGGGCCCCTATGACCTCAGTGCCGCCAGCCAGTGGCAGCGGGAGGGACGCGGCATCTACCTCGTCATCAACGACGGCGGCGACAGCGATGCTCAGATCAGCGCCTGCCGTGCCTTCTTCCTGGAATGGGACAACCGGCCCGTCCCCTGGCAGCTCTCCGCCTGGCAGCGCTACGGGCTGGGTGAGCCGACCCTCTCGATCACCACCGGCGGCAAGTCGGCCCATCTCTACTGGGTGCTCAGCGAACCGATCCCGCCGGCGCAGTGGATTCCGATCCAGGCGGCGCTGATCGAGATCACCGGTGCTGACCCCACCAACCGCAACCCCTCGCGGGTGATGCGTCTTCCCGGCGGCAGCTACATCGGCGCCGATGGCTCCGCCCTGGGGATGACGACCATCTACAGCGCCTCCGGCAGCCGTTACGAGCTTGAGCAGATCGCGGAATGGGTGCAGCCCGATGAATTCGCCGACCCGCCGGCCCACTCCACCCCATCAGCGGCGCAGCCAGCCGCGCCATCACCGGAGCTGCAGCGGCTGGCACTGGAGGCCGATCTCACCAGCGACTTACCCCCGCGACCGCCGGAGACCCTGCGCGAGGCGCTGCTCTCCATCCCGCCCTTCCGTCATGGCGCCGGGCAGTACGCGCAGCTGATGAAGCTGGCGATGCGTCTGCATGTCGACCTCGGCGCCGCCGAGGCCCAGCAGCTGCTGCGCGACACCTGCTGCAGGGAGATCCGCGATCTGCCCGATTATTTCCGCGGTACCCCCAACCAGATCAGCCCCGGCCCCACCTGGGCCTTCCTGCGCGACACCTGGGGCATCGACATCAGCCGCCACGACCTCAGACACCGGCGACCGTCACCGCATCGCGCCGCGCCGCCCCACCGCGAGTCACCGTGCCGGACCGACAGGGCCGCCCCACTGAGGCCCGCATCCCCGGCCATGCTCACCCTTGAGCAGATCCGCGGACGCCTTCAGCAGGCGGTGAGCGATGGCGCCTCCCGCCAGCAGCTGGAGGCCCTGGTGCTGCAGCTTGCTGATCGCTCCGAGCGCAGTGCCACTGACCTGCGCAATCTGCTGCGCACCATCGAGGCCGAGCAGGACGCCGCCCAGGCGATCGCCGCTGAGGTGGCGGCGATCAGGGCAGCGCAGGATCGCCGTGATCTCTCGCAGGCGCTCACGCTCGACTGGATCTGTCCGCCGTCGCTGGCGGCTGCCCTGCGCATCCGCTGCCGTTCGCTCCCCGCCGATGACGTCACCGCGCTGCTGTGCTTTCTCGTCGCCGTCTCCGGCGTGGTCAAGCTCGGCACCCAGATCGTCGCCTCAGAGGCCGCCAGCTACCGCGTCCCGCTCAATCTCTACGGCTGTCTCGTCGCCCGCTCCGGCGCCAAGAAAACGCCCGTCTCGCGCCTGCTGGTGCTGGACCCTCTCCATGAGCTGCGCCTTGAGCTGGCCCGGCAGAACAGCCGCGCCTTCCGGGACTGGGAGGAGCAGAACCGTGGCGTCAAGGCCAGCGAACGGACAGCCCCACCCGGATTTGTCCATCTGGTGGTGTCGGACTTCACCGCCGAGGCGCTGGCCGAACAGCTGCAGATTCAGCAGGACCGCGGCCTGGGCCTGCTGATCCATCGCGATGAACTGGCCGGGATGTTCGGCAACCTCAACGCCTACCGCTCCGGTCGCGGCTCGGATGAGGAACAGCTGCTGGAGGCCTACGACGGCTCCGGCTTCTCCTCCCTGCGCATCGGCAGGGCCGGTGGCGGCCGCTTCTATGAACGCTGCCACCTGTCGATCTGCGGCACGATCCAGCCGGCGATCCTCGAGGCGCTGGTGGCCAACGGTGATGCCTCCGGCCTCTGGGCACGCTTCCTGTTCATCCCCCCTGCCCGAGCGGGTGGTGCCGTTGCCGGAGATCGAGACGGAGCAGGAGCAGCAGGAGGCCAGCTGGGCCTGCGAACTGCTGGAGACGCTCTGCCGCTACGTCTACACCCAGACACGCCGCACCCTGGCGCTTGCTCCTGACGCACGCCGCTACTTCGTTCACTACGAGGCCCGCTGCCAGGCCGATGTGCACCGCACCACCATCCCCGCCCAGGGGGCACTGATCGGCAAGGCCGCCGGCAAGGCGCTGCGCATCGCCGCGCTGCTCCACCTGCTGCATCAGGGCTGTGAGGACGGCTGGCACAGCCCGCAGGTGTCGCTGGAGGTGATGGAGAGGGCCTGCGTGCTGGTCGATCACATCAACACCTGGACGATGGGCCTGCACCAGAAGGTGGCCGAGGGCGCCAACGACCTGATGCGGCTGATCCACCGGATGGCCATCGCCCGCGGTGGTGTCTGTTGGCACGACATCGCAGGTGGACTCAGCAAGGCACAACGCCGCGAGATTGACTCGGCCGCAGCGGCGGCTGCGATGGAGGCGCTGGCCCAGCTCAGTGTCGGTGTGGTGGAGCGCAACAAGCGCGGGACCCCCATTTACCGGGCGACCGGTGATCTGCCGTGACACCCCCGCGTTTGCTGGTTTGCTGGCTGTTTGCTGGTCGTTTGCTGGTCGCCCAGCCAGCAACGAGTTCCCTTGCAGGAGAGGGGAAGAGAGAGAAAGAGAGAGGTTTGCTGGTCGTTTTCCCCTCACCCGCTGAAACCACCGATTTCCCCCCATACACATGCAGATGGTGCGACCAGCAGCCAGCAAACCAGCAAAGAGCTCAAGACCCCTGCGCCGCAACCGATCTCACTGCTGGTCGCCCCAGCCAGCAAACGCCTGACGACCAGCAAACAGCGTGCATCGCCCAGGTTTTGCTCCGCGTTGTCTCACCCCTTCATTCCTCAACTGCCCCACCGATGACCACCTGGCTCCCTCCCATCCCCGGCCTGGTGCGCCGCGATCCGGAGCACCGCTACTGGCTGGATGACCATCTCTTCCCCGTCTCGGTCACCGGCGTGCTGGCCCACGGCAAGGGCAAGGTCGCAATGGGACGGATCGAGGCGACGCGGCCGGTGTGGGAGCCGCGGGGGAACGCCTGCCACCGGGCGATGGAGCTGTTCCTCACGGCACGGCGGCCCGCTGCTCTGCGGCCCGCGGAGCTGGGGATGGAGTCGGCGTCACCACCAGAGGCTGATCCGCTGGCCGAGCTGGGGGACCTGGCCGATGGCGACCACGCCGACTGGATCCACCCCCTGCTGAACCATCCGCGCTGGGAGCAGGTGGAGGTGATCGCCTCCGAACGGGCCACCTGCTGCATCGTGCGCAACGTCGCCGGCACCTACGACACCGCCTTCCTCGATGAGCGGCTCCCCATCCCCGCCGGGCGGCCGGAGGGAGTGAGCGGGCCGGCGCGGGTGCTGGCCGATCTCAAGAGCCTGGGGCCCAACGGCAGCACCTACTGCACCAGAGCCCAGCTGGGGGCTACATGGCGCTGGAGTGGAGCCACGGCCACTGGATCGATGTCGGCCAGACGATCTGGTGCCGGCCGGGCGACACCAGCTTCTCGCCGCTGTATGGCCGGCAGGAGTGCCTCCTTGCCTGGGCAGCGGCTTACACCGCCTACGCGGAGGCGCACTGGCCCTTCTGAACCGCAGGCAGCACCCAGTCCTCAGCCCAAGAGGCCCTGCTTGCTGAGCCGCTAAGCTGCGCTCAGCTTCCTGAGGCGTTGTGATTGCTTCTGATCCTGGGTTGCCCACTGCCGCTGCTGCTGCCACTGACGTCGCTGCAGTCGCTGCCGCCAGTGGTTCCGCTGCCGCGGAGGAGCTGATCGCCTCGCTGGGCGAGGGGGAAGCCGCGATCGATCGCCTGCTGGAGGCGCTCGTGGCAATCAAACGCCAGCAGCGCACTCTCGAGGAGCAGCTCAACGCCCTGCTCGATCAGCTCCAGCAGCTGCATGAGCGCGGCGAGATCGACTCCAGCTTTCACTTCAACGACACCGCGTTCTCCTGGAGCGCCGGGCGGGTGCAGTTCACCTATCCCGAGCCGGTGCTGGCCCTGGAGCAGCAGCTCAGGCTCGCCCGCAGGACGGCCGAGGGGGATGGCACCGCTGTGCGTCGCCATAGCCGGCCGTTCTGGACGATCAAACTCCCTTCCGCCTGATGATCAGCCCGGCCCCGCTCCTCAGCATCCCGGCTTCGGTGCCTGGCCAATCCGGCTCGGGGGCGGGCACGGCGCTGCTGGCGCTGGATCTGGGCACCCGCACCGGCTGGGCCCTGCGGGAGCGCAGCGGCCGCATCTGCAGCGGCAGCCAGCCATTCCGGCCGCAGCGCTTTGAGGGGGGCGGCATGCGCTTTCTGCGCTTTCACCGCTGGCTCACCGAGCTGAGCCAGGTGGGTGCACCCTCCGGGCTGGCGATTGATCAGGTGGTCTTCGAGGAGGTGCGGCGCCATGCCGGTGTCGATGCCGCCCATGCCTACGGCGGCTTCCTCGGCCAGCTCGGCTCGTTCTGCGAGCACCACCGCATCCCCTATCAGGGCGTGCCGGTGGGAACGATCAAGCGCTTCATCACCGGCAAGGGCAACGCCAGCAAGGACGCCGTGATCAGCGCCATCGCCGAGCTGGGCCACTGCCCGGTGGACGACAACGAGGCCGATGCCCTGGCGCTGCTGCACTGGGCGATCAACGCCGCCGCGGGGGACAGCGATGGCTGAGCGTCGCCATGGCCGCAGCCACAGGCCCCTGCCCAATCCGCCACCGCATTCGGTGCCGTCCGATGCGATCGATCTGCTGCGCAGCGCCGCCAGCGCGGAGGACGACAACGGCCAGCCGATCTACGAGCCCACCGATCCGGCCCGGCCGATCGGGCATGCCAACCCACCACGCCGCACCAAGGGACAGGCGGCCCAGCCGCCGCCCCGCCCCTCACGGCTGGAGGTGGAGCGCCGCGTCGCGGAGGGGCAGTTGTGGATCGCGCAGCGCATTCCGCTGGCACTGATCTACGAAAAAGCTCGTGAAAGCTGGGGGGTGCGCAACACCCAGACGGTGAATCGCTACCTCAACCTCGCCCGTGAGCGGATGGTGGAGGAGCTGATCTCCGACCGGCGCCGCCATCAGACCGAGCAGATCTTTGCCCTCAACGACTGCGCCCGCCGGGCGATGGACGCTGAGCAGTTTTCTGCCGCCGTCGGTGCCTTCCGGGTGATCGCTGAGATCGGTGGGCTGCTGCGCGCTCTGATCAAACCACCGGAGGCCAAGGGCTGATGGGCCGCATCGCCTCCACCCTCGCCCCGGCGGTCCCGCGCCTCCCCAGCGAGGGCGGCCTGCTGCTGGATCCCGCCACCGACATCTGGGCCGACTGGGGGCTGCTGGGGGTCCCCGACCCTGACCGCATCACCACCACAACGGCGGCGATGCCGTTTCGGGAGTTCATCCTCCAGGCGTTTCCCACCTTCCAGTTCAGCCGCTTCTCCGAGTTGCTGATCGATCTGCTCCAGCAGGTGGCCGACGGGAAGCTGACGCGCCTGATCGTCTGCTGTCCGCCGCGAGCCGGGAAGCTGTGTGCCCACGACACCCCCGTGCCCACGCCTACGGGCTGGCGTCTTCACGGGGATCTGCAGCCAGGCGACGAGGTCTTTGGACCCGATGGTCGGCCGACGACCGTTGTCGCCGTGTCTGCGGAGGCACGGGCAACGATGAAGGTCACCACCACCCGCGGCGAGGTGATCTGGTGTCACCCAGAGCACCAGTGGCATGTCCGTCATCGCCGCAGCAGGCGTTGGGGGACCTTCACCACCGAGGAGCTGCTGTCACAGGAGCTGTACAGCGGTGTGCCGGGACAGCGCGGGAGCCGCTTCCTTTTTCAGCTCCCCCATGTGGCGCCGCTCCAGTACCCGAGCCAGACACTTCCGCTTG
>VFQS010003310.1_pt1 | contig 12382 bp, 10 predicted proteins | sample 3512361 | NCBI WGS metagenome assembly VFQS01 (sample SAMN10412375, study PRJNA504923) | tailings metagenome | isolation source: Relicate 1 Philex TSF3 active mining | place: Philippines
GCTTGGTTGCAAGCTTTGCAAACCTGGTTGCGTGAGGAGTTAAAAACACACCCCCGCCTTGCTCTTCTTGGTGACTTTAATATTGCACCAGAGGATCAGGACGTGCATGACCCCAAAGCTTGGGAAGGACAAAACCTTGTATCTCCAGAAGAGCGTGAGCAGTTTCAGAAACTCATTCAATTGGGATTGAGTGACTCATTCCGACTGTTTGAGCAAGCCCCAAAATCCTATAGCTGGTGGGACTATCGCATGATGGCGTTTCGTCGCAACGCGGGTCTGCGCATTGATCACATTCTGCTTAGCCATGCGCTGAAAGAAAAATGCATGGCCAGTACGATTGATAAAACCCCCAGGGGCTGGGAGCAGCCTTCGGATCACGCTCCGGTGATTGTGGAACTTATAATTTAATAGTCTTTGAAAGATTTTTATCTAAGGAAAAAATGCAATTTAATTTTCATACAACAAAATCGATTTATCTACAAAGAGGAAGTTCCGCTAATCTTGCAAAATTTGTTAAAGAGCGTGGCGGCGATCGGGTTTTTATTGTTACTGACCCCGGGGTTTTATCTGCCGGACTTTTAGAAAAGGCAATTTCCGGGTTTCAGTCTGAACAAATTTCTATGCAAATTTTCTCTGACGTTGAACCTGATCCACCAATTTCAGTAATTGATAATGCTGTAAATAATTCAAAAGAGTTTAGAGCTAACTTCATAGTTGGCTTTGGTGGCGGAAGTTCAATGGATGTGGCGAAACTTGTAGCGTTACTGGTATTAGAAAAAGAAAGTCTCTCAGACATTTATGGTGTCGATATGGTTAAAGGTCCTCGCTTACCTTTAATTTTAGTTCCGACAACTGCGGGTACCGGTTCTGAGGTAACCAAAAGTTCAGTTGTGACTGTTAGTGAGAGTGAAAAGAAGGGTGTTTTATCACCATACCTTTTACCGGACCTGGCATTACTTGACGCTGAGCTAACACTTGGCCTACCTCCTCATGTGACTGCTGCCACAGGCATTGATGCAATGGTTCATGCTATAGAAGCATTCACCACAAAATATCAAAAGAACCCAATGAGTGATTGCTTGGCTAGAGAAGCGCTGCGGTTATTGTCTTCCAATCTTCATAGAGCAGTAAATTCTGGCAACGATATAAATGCTCGTGAAAATATGCTTCTTGGCGCTTGCCTTGCTGGTATGGCTTTTACCAATGCTCCGGTTGCAGGTGTTCACGCCTTGGCATATCCAATTGGTGCCCGTTTTCATGTTCCGCACGGCTTATCCAACTCGCTTGTTTTGGAGTCTGTGCTCCGCTTCAATTTAGAAGTCGCGCACCCAATGTATGCTGAGCTCGGACAAATTATTAAACCCGGTTTAAGTGGGTCTACAATTGATCAGGCATCTTATTTGATTGACTATGTAGGTAGCCTAGCAGGTGAATTGGGCCTACCAAAACGTTTAAAAGAGGTAGGCATTAAAGCTGAGGATATCAATCAATTGGCAGAAGATGCAATGCTACAAACCCGATTACTAGTAAACAGCCCAAAAGAAATAACATTAAATGATGCTGTGACAATTTACAAAGAATCTTTGTAGATAGTTTAGTTACGTTTTATTGGTTGTCGAGTCTCTAATTACTAGGCCAATATTTGCATATATTTTTCTGGGTAAACTTTTTAACCCATTTATTTGGGATATTAGATGATGAGCTGCCTGAGACCACATGTCTTTAGAGTCGATATGAATAGTTGATAAGCTTGGATTGAGGTGTCGTGTTATCTCAAGATTATCAAAACCAATAATAGAAAGTTTTTTGGGGACCTCGATCCCTTGATCTTGTGCTTCTAAAAGCGCACCAATGGCCAAAACATCCTGGCCGCAGACTACTGCACTAATTTTTGGATTAATTTGCAACAATTTCTTCAAAGCAATTCTTGCATCTTGGATTTGATAAGGCACTTCTATGACCGATTCTCTTTTAATATTGATTCGGCGGCGCCTAAGAAGTTCTAGAACTCCATCCACACGATCTTTAGCACGATCATTGTGAATAGTTATTCCAGCAATCATTCCAAAATGTCGGTGACCAACTTGATGCAAATAATCAACGCCTAGTTGAATCGCCTTTTTATTGTCAAAGCCCGACGCATAACCATTTAATGGTGTATTTATAGTTCCTATATGTATATAGGGAAGCTTCCTTGTCCTTAACAGTCGAATAATATCAACCTTTTGAGATGCGCCAAACATTGCCACTCCCTCAACACCCTGCAATAGCAAATTACGTATTTGTTGAGATTCAATTTCTGGATCATAGTTTGTACTAGCAACAAGCATTTGATAGCCAGACTGACTTAGCTGATGTTGAAATTCCTCTAAGCCCTGAGCAAAAATGGCATTATCAAGAGTTGGGATGATGACACCAATAGAGCCAGTCCGTTTCAACATCAGCGATCGAGCACCAGCATTTGGTATGTATCCAATTTTTGCAATGATACGTTCTATCTTTTTTCTCAGCGCGTCGCTAACTGCGCTTGGATTATTAAGAGCCCTTGAGACAGTGGCCGTAGAAACCCCGGCCATTTTTGCAACCTGATTGATTGTGACGGATGGATTTTTAAGGGTTTTTACTAAGCTCATTACAAGATAATTCTTAATTTCTGAACAAAAATCAGTATTAGAATGAAAGCGCTTACATTTATTTTACAGGCTATCTAAATTCTGAAAAAAATTTTTTTCTATTCTGTTTTCATACTAGCAATTGGATTAGTATGGTTTGCAGTGACGCAATGGCTAGGAATTATTTCGGCCAATCGGTTTCCGACGCCCGCAGATACCTGGGCTTCATTAAAAATTATTGCACTGCAAGGTTACGGTAATGGCAAACTTCATCAGCACATATTTCAAAGTGTCGGATTAGTAACTATTGCATTTTTAGTATCGGCTACCGCTGGAGTTCTATTGGGGATTTTTATGGGGGCCAATCGCAAGATTGAAGCCATCGTCAATCCAATTTTTTTAACTTTACGTCCGATACCCCCTTTGGCCTGGATTCCATTAGCTATTGTCTGGCTCGGCTTGGGAAATTCCGCAAAGGTGATGGTAATTTTTGTGGCTGCGTTTGTTCCTTCAGTTATCAATACTTTCACCGGGATAAGATCACTCGATAATGCCCAACGAGAGGCTGCACTTATGCTCGGTGTATCGCGTTTTAGTTACTACACCGAGGTTTTAATACCAACTGCTATGCCATTAATTTTCTCAGGCTTACGACTTTCTTTGCAGGCATCTTGGACAACATTGGTAGCGGCCGAGCTTGTTGGTGCAGTTTTAGGTCTTGGTTCGATATTAAATCAAGCGGCACAGGATATTAATCCAGCAATGATTTTAGTGGGCATGATTAGTGTTGCGCTAAGTGGCTGGTTTATGACTCAATTACTAGCCCACCTTGAAAAAGTTGTTATGCCTTGGAGGCATTCCTAATGAATCGAGATTTGCTAAATAGTCAGCAGGTAATGATGTATTCCATTTTGGGAATTACATTATTTTTATCTGTCTGGTACGGCGCAGTTGCGATGGAAGTGACGCCTAAGCAATTTTTGCCATTACCGCATGAGGTTTTAATTAAGTTGAGTAAATTAATGACCCAGCCTTTTTCAGGCTTTACTCTTATTGCCCATATTGCTTCAAGCTTCCAGAGATTTTTATATGGATTTTTATTGGCAATATCGATAGGGATTCCTCTCGGTTTATTAATGGCTATATCTAAAAATACAGATCGATTAATTACCCCATTTTTTGAAAGTATTCGTTTTGTTGCGCCAATCGCATGGGTACCATTTGCTGCTTTATGGTTTGGCACTGGTATTGGCGGGCCAGTCTTAGTAATCTTTATGGGAGCTTTCCCTCCGATTTTAATCAATACATATCGTGGAGCAATTCATGTTGATAAAAAATTTATTGAGGCGGCACAAATGTTGGGAGCTGGGCGAATCCGTCTTATGACCGAGGTTCTTTTTCCAGCATCTATCCCATCAATTGTTGCGGGCCTTCGTATTTCGGCAGGCTTAGGATGGCAGTCATTAATTGGTGCTGAATTAATTGTTGCCTCTAGCGGAGTGGGTTACATGATGGTGAAAGGTCAAGCAAGTATTCAAACCGATATTGTGATGAGCGGCATGATTGCAATTGGAATTATTGGCCTAGTTATTGACGTGGCTTTAAGAATGTTTGAAAAATTGGTTAGCAAGTATCGAGAAAATTAAGATGGCAAATATTATTTTTGACGGAGTTGAAAAAAAATTTATTCAAGGGGGCAAGGAATTTCTTGCAGTTGGAGAAACTAATTTCACTGTTTCTGATAAGGAGTTTGTTGCAATCGTCGGGCCATCTGGCTGTGGGAAGACTACATGTTTGCGCATGGTTGCTGGTTTTGAATCTCCAACTAAGGGTGAAATTCGCGTAGGCGGATCGATTGTAACTGCCCCAGGCCCCGATCGTGCCGTGGTGTTTCAACAATTTGCATTATTTCCCTGGAAAACAGTGCTTGATAATGTGACCTTTGGGCTCAAAGCAATGGGTTTGTCAGAGCCTGAAAGAACCATGAGAGCTGCAGATCTTATCGCAATGGTGGGTCTTGACGGATATGAGGCGGCTTATCCGCATCAATTGTCGGGCGGAATGCAACAGCGTGTTGCTATTGCTCGTGCTTATGTATTAAATCCTAGCGTATTGTTAATGGATGAACCATTTGGCGCCTTGGATGCTCAAACACGGGTTGTTATGCAAGAAGAGCTGGTTAAGCTTGCGAGGAAAAATCCTCGCACCGTATTGTTTATTACCCATGCTGTTGAGGAAGCAGTTTATTTAGCTGATAGGGTTGTCGTGATGTCCCGTAGGCCCGGGATAATTAAAGAAGTTATTGATGTGAAAAAGATCCGGATTGAAGAAAATTGGGACCAACACTCCCGAATTGAAGATGTCATGGATATAAGTTCATTTGTTCATTTACGTAGTCAGATATGGAAGTTGTTAAGGGAGCAGCATTAATTAATCAAGAAGTGATAAAGGAGATGGTATGAAATTAAGAGCAAAGTTATTAGGAGTTTTGGTGGGTTCAATATTTGGACTTGGTATGGTAACTCAATCTTCGGCCCAGTCAAATTTAACTGAAATCAAAGTTAGTTATCAGCCTGCTTTATATTGGGCCCTTCCGTTTTACGTGGCAACCGAAAAAAACTGGTGGGCTGAGCTAGGTTTAAAGCCAACCTTTAGCACCTTTCCGGCCGGGGTTCCTCAAATTGCAGCTTCCGCATCTAAATCATGGGATGTGGGGGGCACAGGGTCTGTACCAGCTGTGCTCGGTTATGTCCGTTTTGGTATTAAAACTATAGGCTTAAGTAATGACGAGTCTGCCGGGAATGCGTTATTAGCAACCCCAAAAGGGGCAGCCGCTTTTGCAAAAAATCCTCAAAGTCTTAAGGGACAAACCATTGTCTTAACAGCAAATTCTACGGGAGATTATGCTGTTCAGTCGTGCTTAAAAAAGTATGGGATAGCAAAATCTGATGTCACTATTAAGAACATGGGCCAGGCTGAAATTATTTCAGCAATGTCATCTGGCAATGCAGATTTTGGCGGTCTATGGGCTCCTAATATTTATACCCTAGAAGAGAAAGCTGGCGCCAAAGTTATTTGCTCAGGTAAAGATGCTGGGGCATTTGTGCCTGGCGCATTAATTGTTAGGGGTGATTATGCTAAAGAGAATCCCCAGAACGTGGCTAAATTTTTGGCGATCTATATACGTGCTTGGAATTGGATGAATGCCAATAAACCTCAAGCAATTGCAATGATGAAAAAGTTTTATGAACAGGGTGGGGTTAACATTTCTGAGGCTTCTATGCGTAAGGAATTTGATACGCGACCAACCTATGATTTGGCTGCGGAACTCAGAATAATGGATCGTGCAAAGGGCCCTTCGCAGGTTGATGGTTGGTTTAACTCGATTGCAACTTTCATGCAATCAACTGGAGCTATTACATCAATTCCATCCCCAAATGATTACATCACTGATGAATTTATGAAGATGGTTAATTCCGATAAACAATTGCGTGACTTTGCAGCAAATACCAAGTAATACTCAAGGCTCTCATTGGCTAAGTGTCAATGAGAGCGCTTTTTATGAAGGATGATTTATGACTATTCGCTATTTAAAGAAGGCATCTAAAACACCAGAAACTGAAACTACAACCGCTCAACAAGTGGTTGTTGAGATGCTTGCTAATATTGAAAAGAATGGTGAGGTAGCCGTTCGGGAGTACGCAAAGAATTTAGATAAATGGGATGGCGAGATTGTTTTATCTCAAAACGAAATTGATAGGATCGTTGCTGATGTGCCTGAGCTTGTTAAGCAAGACATTGACTTTGCAGTCAAGCAGGTCTACGACTTTGCGCTCGCCCAAAAGGAAAGTATTCATAATTTTTCAACAGAGTTATATCCTGGAGTGATCGCTGGTCAAAGGGTTATTCCTGTTAATGTAGTTGGATGCTATGCCCCATCTGGGCGTTATGCCCATATTGCATCTGCATATATGACTGTTGCAACTGCAAAGGCGGCTGGAGTAAAGAATATTATTGCTTGCTCAAGCCCATTTCGGGGCGGCGGTATTCATCCCTATGTACTGTATGCATTTAAAGCAGCGGGTGCCGACATCATCATGACCTTGGGTGGCGTCCAAGCAATTGCCTCATTAGCGCTCGGCCTATTCACAGGAAAACCAGCCGATGTTGTTGTAGGCCCTGGTAATAAATTTGTGGCAGAGGCTAAGCGTACATTATTTGGTAAAGTTGGGATCGATGTATTTGCTGGTCCTTCAGAGATTGGCATTATTGCTGATGAAACTGCAGATCCAAATATCGTTGCTAGCGACTTAGTGGGTCAGGCTGAGCATGGTCATGAATCACCAGCATGGCTGTTTACTTCTTCGAAAGAGCTTGCTAGTCAAGTTGCTCAATTGGTGCCCGAGATGATTGATCGTTTACCTCCCATAGCTAAAGATGCAGCATCGTGTGCATGGCGCGATTATGGTGAGATTATCTTGTGTGATAGTCGCGAGGAAATTGTTGAGGTCTCCGATCGATATGCCAGTGAACATTTAGAAGTTCATGCAAAAAATTTAGACTGGTGGCTGGAACAGCTTACATGTTATGGATCTCTCTTTCTTGGTGAAGAAACCACAGTAGCATTTGGTGATAAGGCAAGCGGACCTAATCATGTGTTGCCAACAAAAGGGGCGGCTCGTTATTCGGGGGGTCTATCGGTGCATAAGTTTATGAAAACATTGACATGGCAAAAAATGTCGAGAGAAGCTAGCAAGCAAATGGCATTAGTTACAGCAAGAATTAGTCGCCTAGAAGGCATGGAAGCACATGCTAGGACTGCAGATGATCGCTTAGATAAATACTTCCCGGCAGAGCGCTTTGATTTGGGCAAGCCGGTGGAAGTATGAGTATCTTTGAACAATTTAGCCTCTCTGGTAAAACAGCTTTAATTACTGGGGGGAGCAGTGGCATTGGAGAGGCTATTGCCGAGGCTTTGGGTCAGGCTGGAGCCCAGATTATTTTGGTCGCACGTCGAATTCCTCAATTAGAAGAGGCGCGTGAACGGTTGATTGCTAAGAAAGTTAAGGTACTTGCTTGTATTTCATCTGATCTTGAAAATTTAGAAGCAAGTTCCATGCTTTCAAAAGAAGCAATATCTGTTGCTGGTCAGATTGATATTCTTGTAAATGGAGCTGGTATTAATTTGCGAGAGTCATTTATGGGGGTGACGCAGGAAACTTGGTCTCGTCAGATTAATTTGCAACTAAGCGCTCCTTTTTTCTTAACCCAAGCTCTTGCCCCACAGATGAAAAAGAATCAGTGGGGCCGAATTATTAATATTGCCTCCTTACAAAGCTACCGCGCATTTCCTAATAGCACTCCGTATGGAGCCGCAAAAGGCGGGATTCTTCAATTGACTCGTGCAATCGCCCAAGAGTGGTCAAAATTTGGGATTACCTGTAACGCAATTGGACCAGGATTTTTCCAAACTGCATTAACTGCTCCAGTATTTAATGATATTGAGTTAGTAAAAATGCATGCAAATAGGACTGCTATTGGTCGAAATGGGGAGATGAGTGATATCAGTGGACTCGCTATTTTTCTTGCAAGTGATGCTTCCGCCTACATTACTGGACAAACGATCATGCTAGATGGTGGATATACAGCCTCGTAGGAAAAAGATATGAAAGCGCTTGTTTACACCAATCCCAATGAGATGCAATTATTGGATCGACCATATCCTTCTCTAAATCAGGATGAGGTCATTATTAAAATTGATTCTGTTGGCATCTGTGGCAGTGACATGCATGCATTTCATGGTCATGATCCTAGAAGAAAGCCAGGATTAGTTTTGGGTCATGAGTTTGCAGGAGTAGTGGTAGAGACCCTATCACAAGCGATTCCAAAAGGTATGCGCGTAACTGGCAATCCATTGATTACTTGCGGAGTTTGTGAGTATTGTGAGCAAGGTAGAAATAATCTCTGCTCCAACCGAACAATGGTTGGAATGACTAGGCCTGGTGCATTTGCAGAGTTCATGAGTATTCCGGCCAAAACCTTGATCACCATACCAGAATCTTTATCAATGGATGCTGCAGCCCTAACAGAACCTGCTGCGACGGCTGTGCATGCCATTAATTTATCGATGAGAGCTTTGCATCGGCCAATTCAAGAATGCAATACTCTGGTCATTGGTGGTGGAGCAATTGGTATGTTAGCCGCCTTATTGCTTAAGCATTTTGGGGTTATAAATCTCACTGTATCTGAGACAAATCCATTGCGGAGAGCCTCAGTCGATCAACATGTAAGCTGTAAAACAAATGATCCAATAACTCACCCAGTTACAGAAAATACTTATGATTATGTGATTGATTGTGTGGGCACTAAGTTAACGCGTCAATCTGCTTTTGTTGCAATTAAGCCAGGTGGCGTCATTATGCATGTTGGCTTACAAGACTGGGCCAGTGAAATTGATATGCGCAAATTGACGCTCGCAGAAATAACATTATTGGGAACATATACTTATTCGACCGCAGATCTGAGAGCAACTGTGAGCTACTTGAATCAAGGTGTATTTGGTAATCTAGAGTGGGTAGAAAAAAGATCGCTTGATGAGGGCGCTCAAGCTTTTGATGATTTGCATAATGGAAAGAGTCCTTCAGCAAAGATTCTTTTGAAACCAAATTAATATGTTATCGCTAGATAACTTTTGGATGCCATTTACGCCCAATCGTGCGTTTAAAGCAGCTCCTCGGTTAGTGGTTTCTGCGTCTGGTGCAACATATCAAACGGATGATGGAAAAACGATATTAGATGGTACCTCTGGTCTATGGTGCGTTGGAGCTGGTCACAGACACCCCAAAATATCTGAAGCTATGAAGTCCCAAATTGATGTACTTGATTATGCATCTAGTTTTCAGGTAAGTCATCCTGGGGCGTTTAAGTTAACAGACCGTATTGCATCGCTCGCACCCGCCGGTCTAGACAGAGTATTTCTGGTGAATAGTGGTTCTGAAGCATGTGACACCGCTATGAAGCTTGCCTTAGCGTATTGGAGGGTGCGTGGTGAGGGGCAACGTAATTTATTTGTCGGCCGAGAGCGCGGTTTTCATGGTGTTGGATTTGGTGGAATTTCGGTTGGTGGAATGATAAATAACCGAAATGCCTTTGGAACCTCACTATTGCGTTCTGATCACCTGCGTGCAACCTGGGATCCAAGTACCCAGGCCTTCGTAAAAGGGCAGCCAGAACATGGCGTAGAGATGGCCGATGAGCTTGAAAATCGTATTGTTTCCCTACATGGTGCTTCAAACATTGCAGCTGTTGTTATTGAACCCATTGCGTGCTCAACAGGCGTTTTAGTGCCCCCCAAGGGATACTTAAAACGAATTCGTGAGATCTGCGATCGTCATCAACTCTTATTAATCTTTGATGAAGTGATTACAGGATTCGGACGAACTGGAAATATGTTCGCATCGACGACTTTCGATGTGATACCCGACATGATCTTGTTTGCTAAAACCGTAAGTAATGGAGCGGCTCCTTTAGGGGGCGTCATCGTAAAACGCTCTATTCATGATGCATTGATGCAAGGCCCCCCGCATTTATCTGAACTAATGCATGGGTATACGTATTCAGGCCACCCCTTAGCCTGCGCTGCTGCTATAGCAATGCTTGATGTGATGGAGCAGGAGAATTTGATCGATCAGGTAAATACTTTGTCTCCCTACTTTGAAGAAGTAGTTCATTCTTTGGCTGATCTTGAAAATGTTATAAGTATTCGTAATTTTGGGCTAGCCGCAGGAGTAGAGCTAAGAGCCAAAGAGGGTGCTATCGGCCAAAGGGGATTTGCTGCTCAAGCACTGGCATTTAAGCATGGCGTTCTTACACGGGCTCCAGGGGATACTTTAGTCTTGGCACCCCCATTTATTTCGACACGTTCTCAGATTGATCAAATGATTGATGGATTTAGAAAAGCAATTCAAGAGTGTGACTAGGCCGTAGTTAACCCGCCGTGACGCAATAGCGCATCAATTTGTGGAGGGCGCCCCCGAAAGGCCGCAAATGACTCCGCAGCAGGACGACTACCGCCCACCTCCAAAATCTCTTGGCGATACCGAATTCCGGTTTCTGGATCTAAGACCGTGCCCTTAATCGTGGCGGCTTCCTCAAATGCCGCATAGACGTCAGCTGATAAAACCTCGGCCCATTTATAACTGTAATAGCCAGCGGCATAACCGCCGGCAAAGATATGGCTAAAAGTATTGGGCCAGCGCGAGATCGATGCTTGGGGAATCACGTGGTATTCGTTATTGATCGATCGGGCCAGGTCTAAGACCGCCTGCCCTTGAGCGGAGCTCGCATCAAAGCGCGAATGCAAACGCCAATCGGTTAATGAGAACACCAGCTGACGCATGGTGGTTAAGCCATTTTGGAAGTTCTTGGCAGCGAGCATTTTGTCAAATAAGGATCGAGGTAAGGGCTCGCCTGTATCAATATGAGCGGTCATGCCCTGTAATACTTCCCATTCCCAGCAGAAGTTCTCCATAAACTGGCTAGGTAATTCAACGGCATCCCATTCAACGCCATTGATGCCAGAGACACCCAATGCGCCCACTTGTGTGAGGAGATGATGAAGACCATGGCCACTCTCATGAAAGAGGGTAATGACATCATCATGGGTAATGGTGGGAGGCTTCATCTGGCCATTGACCTCGACCGGTGCTGCAAAATTACAGACTAGATACGCAACCGGTGCTTGCACTTCGCCATTGCTGAACACACGACGACCGCGCGCATCGTCCATCCATGCGCCACCGCGTTTACCAGGACGCGCATAGGGATCCAGATAAAAATAAGCAATGGTTTGCTGCTGGTTATTTTGGATCTCAAACGACTGAACGCTGGGATGCCATGTGGGTAAGGATGTAGGGCGGATACGAACGGAGAATAGAGTTTGGATGACCTTAAATAATCCCTCTAAAACCTTTGGCAGAGGAAAGTACTGTTTGAGCTCATTCTCAGAGAATGCATACCGCGCTTGCTTGAGCCTCTCGGATACAAAGGCCATATCCCATGGCTCGATTGTTTGAAGACCTAGCGATTGATGTCCAAACTCTTGTAATTCTAGCCAGTCCTTTTGTGCAAATGGTTTGGCGCGTTGAGCAAAATCACTTAAGAAAGTATCGACCTCGGCCACATCCCGCGCCATCTTGGGGGCTAGGCTGAGCGCTGCATAGTTTGCAAAGCCCAGCAATCTTGCTTCTTCATCCCGCAGTCGCAATTGATCGATCATGTTTTGGGTGTTATCCCACTCTAGTTGACCACGACCATACTGGGCCGCCAGCTCAGAGGCGCGGGTGACGTATGCCTCATACATGAGACGCCGCAGTGAACGATTCTCAGCATACTGTTGGACTGGGTAATAGGATGGAAAGTGCAGAGTAAACGCCCAACCTTCCAAGCCTTTTTGTTTAGCGGTATCAGCCGCTGCCGCAATCACGTCCTCAGGTAATCCAGCTAGATCGTCGATCGAGGTCACTACATGTACAAAGGCATCGGTGGCATCAAGCACGTGGTCTGAAAACGCTTTAGCCAAAACCGCTTGCTCATCCTGAATCTGGGCAAAGCGTGGCTTATCAGCATCGGGTAGCTCGGCACCTCCTAAACGAAAGTCACGTAAGGAGTTCTCAATCACTTTCTTCTGATCAACGCTCAGTGCTTCAAATGCCGGGCTATTTCTTAACTCTTTATAACGCTGGTAGAGGGCCAAGTTTTGCCCAAGGCTG
>VFQS010003312.1_pt1 | contig 12375 bp, 17 predicted proteins | sample 3512361 | NCBI WGS metagenome assembly VFQS01 (sample SAMN10412375, study PRJNA504923) | tailings metagenome | isolation source: Relicate 1 Philex TSF3 active mining | place: Philippines
CCCCAAAACCCCAAAACCCCTTAATGATAAAGACAAGAGAGTGGATAAAATTGAAAATGCTTTTTACTAATCATAACTTTTCATGCGAAACCGAATCCTTTGGTCTCTTTGATGGCGATCATAAGTCTCTCGTGAAGGATCTCCTTGGATGGGTACTCTGGAAGATCAATCTGATTGAAGCAGGTGTGTCCGCTTGGCAGTCTCATGATATCATCGGTCTTGACCTTTGCTATGGTAAACTTCTGAGGGCCTCTCATGCCAATCAGTCCCTTGAAGCCATCCAAAGGCACCTTGGAGCTGCCTGTGACAAACTGCAAGAACTCTGCACGGTCTGAGTTGTCCAAAACCTCGAGAACCTCCCAGAGCCATTGAACCTGAGGCGAGTTAGCGTTGTATCCGTGATATTCAGTGTTCTACTTGAGGTCTTCAAGGTCGAAGTTGGGCAAGCCCGATATCAACAACTCAAGCTCCTTGTAGTTGAAAATACTAATAAGCTCCTTTGGAATCAGTTCATAGAAGCCCTCAAGGAAGTTATCCACCTACTTCTGAATCTCCTTATACATCTTGAAGTATGCAAGCTTCTCAACATATTCTCTCTTATTCTAATTAGTCACCTGTATGTTCTTTCCATTCTCAATGAGATCTACCTCTTTCTCCTTTCCGAAATAGTCAGTGACGGCGACGAACGTGGTCATTAGGCAATCTACATCATTTTCAAGGCACCACTTCATGTTGTCGTAGAAGTCCTTATCAAAGTCCTCAATGTCCGCAAGTTAGAGAGTCTCACCAAGCATTATCTTGTAGAAGGACTTCACAAAGTAGCACTCAAGAAGGCATTCATCAAACAGGGCCTTGCCCAAAATTCTGCCAATGAATTTGAAGTAACGGAGGTGGTCCACTTCAACATAGGATTTTGGATTGGGAAGGTAGGTCGAGCCAGAGCTGGATAAGATGAACAGCGAATAGTTAGGGTTAAACATTTCTCTTGAGAGCTCAATAAAGAAGTCACGAGTCAAACCGCCTGCATCCTGCCCTCTTTCTCCAGTAAAAGATATGTGGAGACGTCCTTTGAGCTCATTGGCTGTCTTATCTCTGATTTGAGTGAAAGCGTCATGAAGGATATCATCACGTCTGATGTAGAGTTGGACTGAGCCTCCATACATATCATTACCTCTCTTCATCTTGTGAATCTCCTTTTTAAAGTAGGAGCGCTTGTTCTCAAAATCGAGTAAGTTAGGCATATATTTGACAAAGCCTTCAAGCTCTTGAATGAAAAGATTAGGTTTAGTCTTTATCATTTTGTTGATGATTCGTTTGTTGATGAGGCAGAAATTGCTCATTTCTTCAATTCTGTTTGTGAAATAGCTTTGATGACGAAGAAGAGTGAACTTCTCAGCTTGATCTCCAGCAGAATTTATAGGCTTCATCTTGATTTGATACTTGGTATTATCCTTCTTCTCTTCTTTCTCCTTTTTCTCTTACTCTTTCATTTCTGCCTCATGTTTGCTAGCGTCAAATAGCTCTGGATAGAATGATGTGAAAACGCAGAATATAAGGTTGCTAATGGTTTCATTAGGCTCGATATTCACCTTCATCACAATTTTTAGGGCATCTGTCAGGCTTTAGATGAACAGTTTCAGCTCATCGTTCTGATAAGTGTCTTTCACAAACTTCAAAGCATCATCTGGCTGTGATGAATTTGAACGAATCAACATAGCCTCGTCTTTTTTTGCTTCGGCTTCAGCAGAGAATTTCTCATAGAACATGTTGAAGAGTTTGTAGACACGGTAGAGGACCTCAGAATCACTGTAGATCTTAAGATGTTGCTTTAGCTCTCTCTCATCTACAGGGTCTAGTTTGACTTATGAAGCCTTATGCTTTGAGCCTCCCACAGATGAAACAGTGCTTACTAGGCGACCCAGAGCGAAATCTCCAGGAACTTTCTCCTCTTCTTGATCTGATATACTGCTCAATTGTCTGATGCCAAGTGCAAGGCCCTTGCTCTCAGGGAATGCCCTAAGCTTGATTTCTTCGAAGTGATTAACGAAATCACAAAGGCTCTTTGTGAGTTTCTCAAGAATCATGGTGGATTTAGAGAGACAGTAATTACTGATTAGACTGAAGTTTTGCTTCTTCTACTTTGATATTTTGAAGAAGAAGTCACCCAAATCTTCCATCATGTGTTAATCGATATTCTCCAAAGATAAAACTTCTGCAATAGTTGAAATAGTCTCTTGCGAGATTTGCTGAGTAGATTGCTCTAATTCTTGCCTGGCTATATCGAATTGCTTGAGGATCTAATGAATAAGCAGTGTAAGATTCTTCATGAGAGACCTGTCTTGCTTGAATAGATCACTCTTGATTAGACTGAAGATCTCTGCCAATGGTGCAGGTGGTACATACTGGATGGTCTTGGAGGGTCTAGACTTTGTATCGATCATTGTTGCCTACTACTCAGTGTTGTTTTCAACATTAGTCATAACTTAGTCACTCGAATCAGCAAGCAAAGGCTACCTCAACTGCATTGCCTTGAGTTGTCTCCGCAATATTTGAGTCCCCTTTGACTCCTCTCTTGAAACAAGTCCCTTTAGAATGTACTTCATCAAGCTCTTGTTATGCTTTAGCAGAAGTCTCAAGCAGCCGATCATCAAAAGAACACTTTGCTTTTTCTTCAATTCAACTTTGGGCAGGAATTCTTTAAGAGTTTGCTCATCTCCAATAGAGAGTGACTTGAGAATAAAAGTGATGGCGTTGACGAGCTTGTTTCTGATAACTGGCACTCCGTGACTGTTTTGGATCTTGATGAGCGACAGAAGGGTGGGGATTAGATCACACTAGATATCGTTATTTGCGAGCAAGATCACCAAAAAGACCTCTATAATCTTTTCGTCTTGGAGGATCTGTGAATTTATCGAAGAGATCAAGTCATCATTGGATGCCTCATTTGCCAATGCAATCTATCTAAGATTGACGATCTCCTCGAGTGTTTTTTCAAGTTAGCCTCTAGCAAGTCTCTATTGTTCTCTCTCGAGCTCTTCCCTTTCACGTCTCCCTCTGTTTCCGCCGAAGAGTCCACCTCCTCCGATGGCAGCCTGTAGTCTTTCCCTCTCCTGAAGCTGAGCCTCCCTGCGGGCCCTGTCATTCTGAATATAGTCCCTGATCTGTCTGCCCTCGGCCATTAGCGGGGGTGGCAGCGAGTTGAGAGTCGCCTCGTCCATGTTCATGAAAATCTCGCGACGCAGGTTAATGTCGGTGACTGTAGCGATGAAGCTTGGCAGGTCCATCTGCTCCGCCTGCCTCACCGGCTGCTGCAGCTCCCTCTACCTCTGTTAGATCAGCTCCATCCGCATGTCCTCGGGAATATTCGCGAGGAACTCAGCGTCCAACCCCAGCTCCTACGCTAGCGCGGCGTAAGCTGGCTAAGCTACAGCGACTGGCTACTACTGAGCTGGATTGCTTTTAGATTCCTCGGAACCTGGCTGCTGTGCCGAAGGCTACTGTTATGGTGCTGGTTAAGCACGGTTGGGTGGCGGTAGATCTAAGCTTGCAAAGAGTTCATTTCTTAAATCTTCTGGGATTTCTCCAATAGTGGCTGGATCGAGACCGAGTGCGATCAGCAATTCGTTGTCATATCCAAATGTGGTCCCTGGGGCATCATTCTACTCATCTGTAGCTTCAGGTTGCTATTGTCTCTGTTCCTCCTGCTTTTTCTCTTCCTCAACATGGTCCTGCTTATTTTCTTCTTGAGCGACTTGGACCTCCTCCATATTGCCGGCTTCCTGCTCATTGACGACAGCTGAGGCATCGACAGCAATAGAGGGTTCTTGTTGCACAACAACTACAGATGAAAGTGGGAGGCTTGGCTGATCGTGATGTTCAATGAAGTCATTAGAAGCATTCACATCTTCCATTTCTGCCTGTTAGTCTGGGGCTATTACAACTTCAGAGGCTGCAGGTTGAATCAACTAAGCAGAGGGCTATTCAATCACTGCCTATATTTAAACTTGTGCTGGTGGTTGCTCAATGACGTTTTAGGGAACCTCTGGTACATTGTTAAACATGTTTGCCATCTGATTGAACATTTCGTTTAAGCTTTAAAGATGAACTTAAGGCTGAGCTAAACCTCTAGCACCCCCAGCTCCTACTGGATTCAAGAAGTCAAAAATGCTTGGGTCGCTCAAAGGATTAGATGCCTGAGGTATTCTCGAATAAGCTGAAATTGGATTGACCTGAGGTGGTTGTAATGATGTTTAAGCTTATTCCTCTTCAATTTGCACATTAGTCCCTGTCAGTATCTGGTCGGCAAGTTGATTATTTACATGTGACTGTTGATTTAACCCTTGAATAGCTTGAGTTGAGGAATTAAGGAATAGCGATTAATCGTCATCCCCTCCGAGTTGTCCACCAGCGGCCTGAGGCCCTCTTCTGTAATGATCAAGAGGATTTACGCCCAATCCCATATCGTATCGGCCGAAAAACAGACCATCTCGTTGGAGAATATGATTCAAGAAATCGTTATCTCCTCCATCCCCAAAAATGTTCATTCTATGTGCCAAAGCTCTAAATGGATTATAGTCTTCTTCATCAACTTCATCCACAATTCTCCTAGCTCTTCTGATTTCATCAAGCAATTACCTCTCGCGGTCAGCCCTATGGTTAGGATTAATGCCGGGAATGACTGACTCAGAAGGAGCTGAAAAAATGGCAAGCATTTCTTTGTCGATAGAAATTTGCTGGCTGTTGACCATCTTGGACAGCTCAAAGTCTGTCATCACCTTTAGCTCTTCAAAAGTAGCGTCAATAATACCCTTTTTCAAATAGACTGCTTCTTAAACTTCTTACTCGTCTCTTGGCTGGTTGGCAGCTCTATTTGCACCATAGCGGTGGTGAGGGAAACCAAGTTCTCTTTCAAGAGCGTTGATAGCCTGAGGACGACGAGGATTCTCGGCGGGACGATTGTTACCAAGATTACCAAGAATTCTTTGAACCTCAATCTCCTCTTGAGACCAATCAATTCCCGGGTTTGCCGCAGCTGCGCCTCTAGCTCTGTAGCCCGCTGCGCCACCGTAATGATGAACGATTTAGTTGTGCCCCCAAGGATGATGCCTATGATTTCCAGCATCAGGATTGAATATGATGATATCGTTGGCAGGATTTCCAGCGATGTGCCTATTATTTGCTCGATGATTCCACCCCATGTCCATGATCTCTTAATCTTCCTCTTCTTCGTCCTCCTGATCATAGTCATCCTCGCCTTCAAACAGCTCCATCTCTTCCAAGGCTGGCTCATCTTCCTCCTCATCGTTATTATGATGATGATGATCCACGTCCCCTTCTTCCTCATCATCTTCCTCGTCATCTTCGTCGATATCATCGTCCTCTTCATCCTCGTTTCCGCCGTCATCAATAAGCATAAGTTGCGGCTAGTCATCCACAATGCTTGCCTCACTCGAATGATCCTCACTCATTGCCTCATCTGCCTGGTGGCCTTGACGAGGGGACATCATCGGTGATACCTATTTAGCTTCCTCTCTAGAATCCTAAATATTGCGAGATGAATGAAGAGATTCTTCCTGTCTTTTTTTCTCGTTAGTAATAAAATCTGCCATGATCTTCAATATACTGACACTCTTGGTGACGATCTATTCATTTGAAAGAAGAGTCACATCGATATATTCTGAAAGAAGCTCGTCCAAGCATTTTAGTAAAGACTGAGGGAGATCTTTTTTGGGTGCTTGATCGATTGAGCGGTTTCCATTAGATGTCTCACGGAAGAAACAGTATCGCAAAGAGTTCAAGTAATTGTCATTTCCAAATCTCAGGGTTTTTGCCGGTAAGCTTTAAGAATTGATTAGAGCCTCAATCACACTCAAGCTTGACAAAATGAGGAATTCAGATTTAAATGAGCTTCTACTGGCGGGAGTCTTGTCTTTAAGAACCTTTTGGAGTGTTGACAGAGCCTCTAAAATGAGCTTCGTTCTCAGTTAATGCTTTATTAGCTGCTCATTCAGTGTCATGTTGTGGTTGTACGCTGTGAGACGGTTTGTGAATTTGATAACGTGGTCAAACAATAGATTTACTGCATCAAGATTCTTCATAAAGAATTTAACTTCGAAAGTCTCTTTCTTTTCTTCCTCCTCCTCTGCATTAATAACCCTAGGAATATATGCAAGCATCTGAGATACCAAGAATTCTCTTATGTACCATGAAAAGAATGAAGGCTGAGAGGAATCCTATTTTTCAGGAATAAACAGCACACTGTAAGCTGGGTATGCCTGACAAAGCTTTGAAAGCATCTCAAGAATCTATTGCTAGCTATTGTTGCGAGATATTTCTGGTTCTTTATCGACTATAAATGGTGTTTAAGCAACCTATGCTGAAACAAATCCATTAAAAGCTTCAATAAGAGGAGCAGAGCAAGAAACTAAAGACTTTAAAAAGGTGACAAAGTTGACTTTGCTATTCTCTGGTATCTGTTGAAGCAACGCTTTCTTGCTGTTTTGAATTTGTGTCTTTAGCTATTTGTCACTCGAAATCTGCAATACCTTTTGAGCAGACTTAAACACTAAGCGTTCTTTTGTGATGGTCTTTTTGAATTCGTTGAAAACAGATTCTTTAAGCATGATTTGCGATTTGTCTGACTACAATTTGACGTCATTTTTCTTGGATACTGCCTTTATATCACATTTCTGAGCAATTTAGGCTTTGAATACGGCCTGATTTTTGTTTGACAGGCGTTAGAAGAACTGCAAGAACTAAGGCAAACTCACTTTTGACAGGGTATGAGCTGGGTCTTTGGATGAGGGGTTCTAACCAATCTAGTACTCATACTTAGTATAAAGTACACTGTTGATGTACTTTTCGATTTGAGCTTGCACGACAGAGTCATTTTCAAAGAAAATGATTGAAATTGTATTGATCAAAGAGTGCTCAACACCCTTGCCTTTATCGCCAGATGCAAGGATTTCGGTCATTTTACCAAAGAGTTGCACAATACCTAGCTAGCGGAAGGATTCATTTCCAATATTTTTCTCCAAAAGCAATCTCAGGGCAGTAGCGATAGAGGTGATCAAAATTTGATTCTTAAAGTTGCCTTTGATCACATGATCAATTAGTTTGAGAGTGAGGTTAAAAATCTGAAGAGAATTGATTTTGATATCGTATTTGGTGTCGATGATTGCCTTAAGTTCTTCCTTCGTCTTAATTTCCTTATTTTTAATCGAGAGCCTGCCCTGGCTAAGCTTGAGCGTGCAATCTGTAATTTCTGCTTAAACTCTATGGACTGAAGTGTATATGAAGTAGAGGAATGAGTGGATCAAGGTTTAGTATGAAACACCCACTCTGTCCTTAGGGTCCTTAAGTACTTTTAAATATTGTGGGTTGTCGTAAGCTTCAAGAAGTTGGTTGATAACTCTGAGGCAGTACATAGGGACATCACTCGAAAGTGCTTCTTTAAAATACCCTCTACTTATAAGTAAAAGTCTTTGGTTAAACCAGAGGAAGCTAGTAACCTTCTATATGTGGTAGATTATTTTTGTGATATCTCTGAATCTTTCATCTTGCTTCTCAGCTTCTAAGAGCTCTTCTTAAACGCTTGTCTGTAACGATTGAAGCTTTGCTAAATCGGAATTCAATTTAGGCATGAGCTTTTATTTGAAAATCTGGTCGATCTGAGCATACGTCTGCCTCATTTCAATAATTTGATGTTTATCATTGACAGAGGGATCCAATTTCTTTTGGTTTTTCATTATGTCAAGAAGAACGCCTTGAACCTGATTGCTGTCGGTGTCGGCCAATTCATCATAGGCCTCAACAATCCACTTGAAACCTTATTTAACAGTCATCTTCAGATTTTCGAGGGTTTCAGGTTCAGGAATTTTGTGAGATTTTTTTTCTCTGGCTAATTAACTTGGGATAGAGGATAATTGAGATTCGTCAGGCTTGAAAAAGCTGGCTTGAATGTAATCTTCTTTATCTTCCGCTGAATCTTCTTCCTCTTTAGAAAAGGGCAATTAATTTATCTTTGATACTCCTAAGATATCAACTAAATCATCGTCAACTTAGGGTATCTATGTAAATAGGTATTCAACAGCTCGGTTAACCTCGTCCCGATTCTGTTAGAGTGCACTGATAATTTATTATTGACTATAACGCATGCCCATATTCATGATGAACTGCACGTTTGCAGGATTTGGGGGTGGCAATGGCATACCGAATCCACCTCTGGCTCCACCAGCTCCGTAAGGTCTATCTCCTGCTCTGTACTCATCATATCTCTAGTTCGCACCACCATAAGCTATCTTTAGGGCATGACTTGATTAAAACATTTTTGAAGCGCTGCTAAGAAGACCAAGTGCCAAGTCTTATAATTTCATTCCTCCAATACTCGACTTAATATGCAAGGGATTAACATCTTTATTGGGAAGAATTTTTTAAAGCAGAGTGTGGCAAACATTTTAGAAGAAATGCTTTGATGAATCAAAATTCTCACCCATTTTCATTGTAAAAATGTTCTGCAAGTGCTATTCAGCTAGACGGTTGTCTCTAAGTCCTTTTTCATCCTCGATTACATAGCGCGAGATGAACATTGTCAATTTTTTTATGATCGTATCTGTAATTATGGCCATAGATCTATATAATATGCTTTCATCAACCTTTGGAAGAGTGTTGGCCAATTTTTAGTAGAACTCTAAAATACTGTGCAAGCCTCCTCTTCTATAGAATTCATAGAAGGCAATACCACTAAACCATCCTTTGGATGCTAAACTTTGCATTTCATCTAGGATGTTATAATAGAAACATAGTTGGCCCATTGATTCGATCGAATTGTCAATTTTAAAATTCTGTGTCAACTCATCAGACAATGGAAGAGCTATTTTTGCCGAAAGTGAGCCTATAAAAGTTATAACCTTCTCTGACTATTCCCTGTTCTCTCTTTGTGGTCTTTGCATATACATCACAGAGCTAACTTTCTGCAAAAACTCTGTAAGACACATGAGATTTTTGTTGAAGACGACGAGGTATTCTTGCAGAAAGTCCGAGCTGTCATATGTTAATTCCTTATTTATCGCTTAATCCTTCGCATCAGCTTAGTCGCTCGGCAAAGCTTCGTATTCTTTCTAAGTCATGAGCAAAATTTTTCTCGTTTCTTCAGCCTTCTCATCAGATTGACTAGTTTGAATGAATTCGAAGTACTTAGGCACCTTAGTCTTGATCCTAAACTTTTTGAGAGCTATCATGAGATCAAAAATGTCTTTCACGATCAATTGCACATGCCCTTTCGAGAGATTAGTGCTGATTGTCTCCGAGTGCATGGTCAGGAAAATCTTCGCATACACCAAGATAGAGTGAAGTCTACCTATTTTCTCATTGCAATATTCCGAATCAGAATATTGGACATCGGGTGAAAGTGTAAAGTCGATGAAGTCAACTTTTGTAATAGAATTATCGCAGCAAGTCAGTTTAAAATCGAGTAGCTTCTGCTGGAATAGCTCAAGGAACAGGTCAATATTCTTTTGGAAGTTCTTAGTTTCTAAAAGGGGCTTCATCAATTTGCTGAAGCTAAAGCACGTTTCCTATAGGGATGCATTTTGAGACACTATATCAACGAATTTGAGATATTTTGCGAAAAATTCTTGCGTCAAAATGCCTTGTAACCACCTATTATAGTTATCACCACCATGACGGTCCATCTCTTCGTGAGATGAAATGATTTAGAACCAAATTTTGTTGACCTAGTTGATGTATTTAGTTTTGAGGTCACCGTTAATATCTGATGTTATTTTCTTTATAGCCTCTTCTTTTGGCATGCCCTTGACTTCGCGAAGTAGTAAAAAGTACTTATTGCGCATTTCAATCGCCTCCTAGATGCCTCTAGTGAGTAATCGATCAAGAACTTAACGAATGACGTCCTTGAAAGCTGGCTCGCGATCGACAATACTCTTGATTTGCTGTCTGGTTGTGATATCATGACTCGCCTCAATCTGCTATCTCTCATAGAACTTGGGGTTCTCAGCGTACTAAATGACTGCGGCTTGGAAAACTTCGGATTCCAAGGCGTATTTTCGACCCTCTTCATGGATCATGACATGACTCAGGCAGAAGATAAAGCATTGATAGGAGTCATTGGTGGCTGGTAAGTGCTACTTTACCGTCTCGAATAACGCTGGGATGATGCCATTCCTCATCAGCTAGGGGGTTGCACCGGGCGTGTTGTTGCAGATCTGGCCAACCAACAAGAAGACTAAGAAAGGTGTTATTTTTAAAATACTTACATTGTGGCAAGAATTTCTCAATCAAGTGACTCTTCTCAGAGGTATTGTATTTTACCACGTCATGGATAAGCGGGAGAATTTGTGACTCCTGGATCCTTCTCGTGAAGTTTTGGTTGTTATCCCTGATGCTCAACTCGTACAGGGTCTATATCAGCTGTCTGATGAGGAGATGATGATCAGTTGGGTCTTGCTCAGTTGAGAAATCTTCGCAGTCAGGCGAGGAGAAAATCTTGTTTTCCAGATTTTTGATCTCGAAGATAAGTCTGTTCTCGTACTTTTGAACAACATCGAGTTGTTCTTCAAGACGTGGCTTGATCACACTCTTGAGGATAGTTGTAATCTCCAGAAGAACCTTGGTGTTATATTTTAAAGGCTGACCTTCCTCGGTGGGTGGCTCTAAAAGTTTTATGCACGCATTGGCTATTTGAGTCCCTTCATTCACGAGGACCTGTTGGCGATTAGTCATGGCACTGAGAGATTGCTTAAGCAGCCTGATCATGCACCACTAGTAGTAGCTGTACTTGACTAGATCCTTGTTGAGCATCGAAGTTTAGGAAGTTTTCTTATTTCCTTCCTCTAGTTAGATGGAACCTATGTCTTAGAGAGCCTTGAGCATAAATGACGATTGGTCTTCTAGTTGGTCAGCTGAGGAAGGTGGAATTTCGACAAGAGGGTCTTGATTCACCCCTTGCTCCATTTACTCTCTGTACAGCACACAAAGAGTGTGAATGCAGTGAGCAGATGTATCTCTTTCCTCACTTTTCTCAAGGTAGTCTTTTGATTCAAGAAAGATTTTACTCTTGATGAACTTTTGAAACTCCGAATGACTCGCCATTTTAAAATAATCTAAATCTGTATTAGCTACTCTTAAACACTTACTGGCAACCTTGATGGCAGGAAGAACTGCGAGAAGAGGCTTGCGATTGATGGATGGAATCTAAAGACTCCTGATCCATTTGACCTTGGCCTCGATTTTGCGTCTGAAGTTAGTTAATTTAGTTTAATCAGAACCAAAACTTTAAGCATGCTCCTTCATAATTTCGTCGGCGACTTGTGTTGAAGTTTTGTCAGCAGCTATCACCCTTTCTTTGGGAATTGTGATAATCTGTTGCTGCGCTCGGTCATTGAATCCGATTGCTACCTTGTCAATCTCAATGATGAGGTCACTATCTCTCATATTCTCCCCTTTCTTATTGACACCTTTGTCGATTTCACTCAGGGTGAAATGATTTTCAGGGGATCTTAAGAGGTTCTAAGCGATTGATAAGTGGACTAAGATATCGCAAATTTCTAAAAAAAAATGAGTGAGTTGGTCTCAAAAATTACCTTATCCCGGCTTTGTGTTCTTATTGATATTCTAGATGACCCTGAAGGCTGCTGTCACGCAGCGGATGTCCTCGCATTCCTTAACAATCTCCAACAATATCTAAGCAAATATTAGTGAGTAGTAACAAAGTTTACATCAATATTATCGGGTGACTCTTTATTAATTTACATTTGTTACCACGAGACTCTCGACAGAGCTTAAAGATAGACCACCAAAACTTCTTAAGGTTCCAAAATGTCAGGCTACATTTGTCTCCTGGAGATGTCCTCTTTCTAGATGATGCGCCACGAGTCAAGCTTAGCGGCAATCCAGTTAAAGATGTCCTTTACTTAGTTTAAACTGATGGTAGAGGTGTCAAAGTGAGTTGAGTCAACCAACTTTTTCACTGCTTCGTATATATCTTAATCTAGTGCCGCCGCCTATTTGGAGAGTTCAACTTTTGCAAGGTTTGGGCTCTCCGAACCCTCTTCCGCCTCCTTCTTCTCCTCTTCGTGAGCCTTAATTTGCTCCTGCAAGCTCACAGCTTGCTTAATCAACCCTCTAATGCTGTGTAAGAGCACATAGGGTTCCTAGAAGACATTAAAGGTTGAGATTAGTGCCTCAGTTACTTACATGTTCACTGCTTTATAGTGAAGACTCTTGAAAGTTATCTAAGCTTAATTTCATTTAATTAATTATCTTATGCCTTTTCCAGCCGAATTATCGCTACACCCTCGTTATCTATATGATATATTGCTTACAATTGACAACAATCGGGGTTTTGGGGTTTTGGGG
>VFQS010003315.1_pt1 | contig 12361 bp, 8 predicted proteins | sample 3512361 | NCBI WGS metagenome assembly VFQS01 (sample SAMN10412375, study PRJNA504923) | tailings metagenome | isolation source: Relicate 1 Philex TSF3 active mining | place: Philippines
ATCAATTGGTAACTTTTGCGTAACTGTTTCCCACCTGCGAAAGGGTAAATAGTCGTTAGTGACCCAATCAAAAGCAGTTTTATAGTTAGCGCTAATGGGAAGCGGGTTTGGCTGAGTTGGCGGGAGATTAGCAATTAATTCGCTGTACTGCTGTGAGTTGAGGCTAAGTTTCGCTATTTTAGATCTAGAGATGAGTGTAGGTCGTTGGCGCAATAGACTATAGGCAAGACTCGATATACGCTCTAGACCAAATTGATCAGTCGAGATTGACTCTAAAATATTACCATTGCTCTCAAGGATGATTTGTGTCCAATGCCGATCAAATTCGGAGGCGATCGCATCGGGAATTGCGAGAGGGTAATCTCCTAGATCTGGAATATTAGGTTTGACAATACCAATCCACTGTTTTAAAAGTGTCTGTTTATCAGTGGTCTGATAATATTTCGCCAGTGTATTATCCTGTTCTGCTTGACGATGTTGCCATAGTTTTTCTATAGGATGATATTCACTGGGAATTTGAGTTGTCAACCATGCCGCGAGATTTTGTGGGGATACTGATTCATGCCAGATTTGAAGGTTGCTATTACTCAGGTCGGCTAGCAAAAATGCAATTGGATTGTCTTTGGGGAATTGGGAGAGCTTTAGTTCAAGGGTTATTAGTTGTTGGTCTGTCCAATCTTCAGGTAATGGAAATGGATCGAAAATTGATTCTAGGGCGCGACGTGGTGATTGTTTAGTTTTTACTAGATCGGTTTTGTCCCAGACTTCTAACCATTTAAGCGTCCATTCACAGAGGCGATCGCCAATGATCCAGTATGATGAATTACTCACTCCAAAAAGCTTTAACCACTCTACTTCAGATGTAATAGCTATATATCCTGACTCTACTGGGTAGAGTCCTGTGGGATCTAGCACGACTGCTTGAATATTGTCTGCCATTACGACTCCTCCTCTGTGTTATTGAGATAGTTAGCTAGACGCTCGTATAAGCTTGCACGTTGAGCTATGGGGAGTTCTTGGAATTGAGCAATGATTTTCTCTTCTCGATCTAATCTTTGGATCTCATCACAAAAAGCGGTCGCTTCTTCCAGATATATATTCAGATATTGTTTTTCTGATTCGTCTAATAAGTCTTCATGCTTGGATATTTCTTTCTTGATCTGTTTGATGAGATTACTCGAACTTGAAAATTTTTCGCTCTGTTCGTTAGTTTCTCTCACAGTGACTATTTTCTGCTGAGTACGATTAAACCAAGATTCTGCCAATCTACGCCCAACTTTTTGTATTTCTTGGCGCTTGTTTTCTAAATCTTCTAGTTTAGCTTCAACACGCGATCGAATTGCTGGCGTAATTTCTGGATTATTTTGTTCCCATTGATTAAGTTTTGCAATTTCTAAAGCACAATCTTCAGAAGTTTCTACTTTCTGAGATTCAAAAAGTTGTAAGAGAGATATTAATAACTCTGTTTCATTTGCAATAGCATTGTATTCTTGTACTTCTACAGAATTTTGATAAAGATTGGATGAATCGTTTAGTTGTTTGCGAACTTGTTTAACATCTTTTGCTGTCGCCGCATTATTCAGTCCATCCTTAAATTCGATAAGTTTGGATAGATAACTCTGTTTTCTCTGAATTAGAGAATCCTTGAGAGATTGTATACTTAAAGCAAATCTCTCAGTTTCTAATAACGTTGGTTTAACGTGATCGATCTGGGTGATCGCATGGTCACAAGTAGCAATATTATAAGCACGCTCGACAGAAGCTAGATCCTGTATCTGATTAATTACTTTAATATCTTCATCAAGGGTATTAATGTGAGATTCAAGTTGTTGATAGGCTGCAAATTGGGATGAGTTTCTAAAAATATAATCTTGCTTGTTGTATCTATCTCTTAATCTAGTTAGTTGACTAGGTTCATTGATTACTGACAATTCTTCTTGCAAAGATTCAAGACTTTGAATATAGTGACTTGCCTTTTCTCTCAATGATTGGATTTGATTATCGATTTCTTCAGCATAGTCTTCAGGGAAATTGATTTTTAGCCGCTTGACCTCAATTTCTGTAATTGCTTCCTCACACAAATGCAATGTATTGACTTTAGCTAGAGAGTATTGACGAATCGATGACATAATTTTTTTGTCATTGATTCGTTTTGTTAAATTATCTTCCTGCTCTTTTAAAGATTGTGATGCTTCATTTAATTTGTCCTTTAATGTAGCAAGTTCGTCATGGCTAGAAATTAAACTATGTAGTTTGCTAAGGATAGATCTAAGTTGGACTGAATTATTTGATTGTTCCTCTAAGGGTTGTTGGCAAACCTTAGTAATTTGTGAAATACGCTGCTCAATAATAGTTAATCCATCAGCTTTTATTTGATTTAGAGACTGCCAATCCTCACTGGCATTATCGTCAGCAAGTTTGATTTCAGTAAGACTGAGATAGTGATTTGTGCAATCTATTGGATTTTTAGTCGTGCGAATATCGCTGAGCTTAGCTTGTGCTAAAGCTATTAGATCTGGTGGGACTATGCTATCTTCTTTTAGTTTTTCTAAAAGTGATTCCAGTCGAACTTGGCTTGATTCTTCCGTGTAACGGAGTCTTTGAAGGTTGATTTCATCTCTGAGATTAGAGGCTTGATCTTTTGATATTGGTTGGTTACCTCTTGATTCCCATTCACCAAGTTGTCTGATCAGAAAATCTTGCTTTTCTTCAATGCTGTCAATAGCGATTCGATAACCTTCTGACTGCTTGATTTTAGGCAATTCATTTGCAATAACTTCTATTTGATCACGTAATCTGATGTAGTCCTGCTGACTTGCAGTATCGCTCAGACCATTGATAATCACTTGAATTTTAGCTTCTCCAGCTTTAATTTTCTTATTTAAGTCAATATCAGCAATAACTTTTTCTGTGCTTGATAGAGATTTCTCAAGGACTTGTAAAAATCTAGGTGGAATGTTTTCGATCTGATTGAGTTGATTGATAGCTTGGGTTAGATTTGCTTTGTGTATGCCGCAAGCTTCCTCGGTAGTTAGCTTTGTATGGCGATCGCCTTCTATTTCAATCGCTTCGTTAATTTTTTCAAGGGCAGACATTTCCGCTTGTTTGTAACGTCTGTCTTGTTCTGCGGTAATGGTGACAGTAAGCCCACCCTCTGTTACTGGCTCAAGTTTAGATTGTAATTTAGGCAACAGTTCTAGAAAAACTTGAATATCTGACCATGAAGAAATAGCTATAGACTCGATTAGATTCTCAACTCTGAGAACAGGTTCAAATTGTTGTTCTATCTCTAAACAAGCTTTTTCAAGAGAGCGGTACTGCTCAGATAAGGTTTGATATTTTTCGGGCGTAGCCGATTCATCAAAAAACTTCGATACTTCTTCGATTTTTTGCTTCGCAATGCTGTATTCAGAAACCTCAGCTATTGTTGGTTCAACTGATGGTTTACGGCGAATTAGTAACGGTGATTTACCTCCTGCTAGAATCCATTTATTGACAAAATCTTTAGGTTTATCAAATATATTTATGTTAGTATCACCCCAATCTTTTAACGGCTTAATCACAACAGATTGTTGTTTAGATGTAATACCTGATGTACCTTTGAGAAATATTTCAGAGCGATGATAAGCCATCCATCCAGCTAACAAGATAGTAAAAGTATAGGGATTGTAGCCATAGGGAGAAGCAGATAACGTTGCGTAAACCTGTGTCAGTTCAATAGATTTTTCGCTCTGATTATCGGCTAAAGCCGTCATTTTTGATATTTCCTCCCAAGCAGCTTTAACACTTTTTTCAGAAGGAACAGTAACTTTATATTGCTGATTAGTCAAACGGAACAGCCCCCATGATCTTACAAACACAGGATCAATAATATTTTTGTAAGTAGCTTTAGCTGGTAAGTCTTTCGTGTAAATATCGCCTCTAGCTAGACGTTTTGTAACTTCTCCTATAACTTCATTTCCATCCTTACTTCTTAGAGCTAGTTTATCAACACCTTCAATTGGGGGGATTAATGAGTAAGATTTTTCTAAAACTTCGCTCACAATGACAGACACATTTTTGTGATCATTACTGGGAATATCATCAATTAAATGGCAGTACAAAGTAAAGGAACTAAATACTTCTTTAGTTTCGTTCTTAATCTGTTTAGAATATTGTTCTTTCAGTTGAGTCAATGCTGCACCAAACTCTTGCGATGACAGTTTATTTGCTGTCTTTTGCATAAGTAATAATTGACCTAATTCTTCGACAGGACGTTGCGCGATCGCTACGACAATTTGATCTCGATATGGATGCTGCTCGATAAGTTTTTTGATATCTCTTTCTAGCAATGAAATTTCTTCGTTGGTTTCAGCTATCACATATGCTACTAATCCAGCTTGATCACCGACTTTAAATGAAGTTTTCTTTTGTAATAGAGATCTAAATCTGCGGACTGTATAAACCTCATTTTTGAAGAACCAGTCCTCTGATCGCAACTTCTTGACATCGACAAACTGTTGAGGAATGGTCGTATCTCTTATATAGATGGCAACATTACTACTACAATGAGTCTCGATATCATCAATCGATATTTCCTTGTTTTTAATTTCATCTCTGACTCGATATCTAAGTTCATCAATGCCTTTGCCGCCGCCATAAAATCTGTAAGTATTGTCCGCAGCACTGTGATAGATAACTTCTCTAACTTTGCAGAGCTTTTCGAGGATTGTGGAAATACGCGCACTGGATAAACCTGTTAAGCTTTCTAATACTTCCTCATGCTTATCCTTGTCAGATTTTTTGATTCTGCCTGTGCTGGTATAAAACAGTAGCAGTGCTTTAAGTACAGCAACCTCATCGGGGTCTGAATCAGATGAGGCATTTACTTTATTTAATGAGTAGTTGTAGTCAGAGAATACGGCAGTATATTCAGGATTGGCTTCAGGATTAGCAAAATTGCCTTCAAATGCGTCAACTAAGGAAATTGGATAGATGAAGTTTAGTTTGCCATTTTCTTCAACTTGGCGATCGCGAATAAATTCTTCAACTTCTTCCTGCACAAAGTCGATCGCCGATCTATCCTGAGTGAATGACAAATTGCACAGCAAATAGGATGTCAGAGGATGAAGAGGAAAACAGCCAATAGTCAAGTGTCTATAAAAGTCTTCATGTTTCCAGTTAATACCTCTGTAATACTCTTCGGCATACTTACTAAATACATACAGACTTTTCCTTTTAAGTTCATCACCCCATTTTTTTTCAAAGTCTTTCCAAATAGAGGATTCTAGAGGTTGCTCTAAGAGTCCGTCTAGTACTAGCTCTAAACTGGCTTTGGGGTTATATGTGCTAGGGGTTTCAATGCGAGAAGCAAGTCGGTTATAGTCTTCACCATTTTTGGGAGGTCTAACAGCACTAGGTCTTCTTTGAGTGAGGCATACTAGGGCAATCTTATTAGAATGATCTTGGCAAGCCTGAGTAATATTTTGAAGGAATAGACCACCAGCCCCAATGGGGTCGGATGACCATTTTTGTAAGTATTCGTATAGCTCATCAAACAAAATGAGGATGCCATTAAACCTTTTCCCACTGCCGCAATAATTGGCAATCAATTCATCAATGGTATCCTTAATTAGAATTTCGCCGCTAAAATCTGGTGTTACACCTTTAACATGAATACAAATTTCTTTAGCGATAGCTACCGCTTTGAAGTCATTTTCAGAAAGTCTACGCTTTATATCTGAAAGTGTTGTAGAAAACTTGGCTTTAAGATATTCCTCAGCCTTATGTTGTTCACCACTATTTAGCTTTTGTAAGAAATTAAGAGGCTCTCGACAATTTTGTTGCGAGATTGTGTCTGTAATCCCATGTTTCTCTAGCTCCTGGTTTAAGACTTTAAAGAAATGCTTTCGCATATCTGTTACATCTTCGGCACTCAAGCACAGCACTAAATGATTACCTAGCTTCTTATAAGCGAGTAAGTCTTCATAGACATAGCTGTTTTCGCCTGCGGCGGATCTTAGTTGCGCGAGGATTCCTTGTACTTCATTGCTGTCATAGGGATGTTTAAAAAAGTTGGCTACAGTCAAAGCAAAGTGCGATTTACCTTTGCCATAGTCTTGGACTATTAGATGAACATTTGGCTTACTAGCACTATGGAAACTGTGGCGGATAGCATGGAGAATGCCAACGGTAGTATTTTTAGCTCTATTTGCATCGCTGTCATGGTTAAAAACAAATCCCTCACAGAGTTTTAGGTTTTTGTCTGGTACGTCCATCAAGCTAAAGCTGACAGCACGAGCGACAAGACCTTTTTGATTGACTTCGACTAGTTGATTGAAAAGCATGGCGAGTGTGTGAGGGATTGCTGTTTAAGTTTGTTGAATGCGATGAAGTCGGTCTTCTGACCACATCGGCGGTGCGAGTTTGCTAGGTAGCAAAATCCAGAGGATTTTCTCTAGTTGCCTCATGCGATAGAGGCTTAGCCAGAAAAGGGTGATTTTAGCTTCGGGCTGAATTAGTAAGTAGGTGATTAAACAATCAAGATCGGTCAAAATTACAATTTTCTTATGACTATTATGGCAAATTTGTCTGACAGATCTTAATTCTTTATCTAAATCTTCATGTAAGGCTAGATTACTAATATTAGGAGGAAGACGATTTAATAAATCTTGGCGATAGCTGACCACATCGGCATCATTGTAGAAAGCAAGGGCTTTTAGTTCATGCTCATCAAACCTATCCCATATCAGTAAGTGCGGTTTATCTGATGGAATTGCCCCCCCCAGTTGACTACTCTGCATAGGCTTTCTCCAAGAGATCCAAAGGATTATTCCAACGGCGGACGGTTTCAGCAGGAGAGACGGCTTGATTTTGCTCGATGATGGCTTTGGCTTCTAGCCGATCTAAGATTGTCTGAAGTGAATCCGCATTAATGCCAAGAACCTCTGTTAGTCCTAGTGTTTGTTGTAAGATTTCGCGGGTTTGGACAGAGTTGGTGTCGCCGAAGTCTCGCTCCCAGAGTTGAGACAGCAAGTAAGCAATGAGATAGTCATTGGGCTGATTGGCTTGACCAACTGCAAATTTGTCTTTGGCGATCGCTTTGACAAAGCCGCAACCAAAAAGGGCATGAGGTTCTGTGTAAGCACGAAGCAAAATATTGAGGTCTTTGGCAATATTTTTAGCTGCTTTGGTAAATACTGACCCCGCATAGCTTTCGAGTTCTTGGCGAGTAAAAGTTTTGCGTTGCGGCAAGAAGCTATAAACAAACCATGTCCAGCCGCCCCACTCGGCGGGATCGGGTGGTGGTGTGGCTAGTCCTTTGTCGCTGAAACTGAGATAGAAGTGCATCAGCCAATCGGTGATGGGTGATTGGAGATAAGGATCATGTTTGCGGGCGATCGCGCCTTGTGGTGTGAGTTTTCCTGTCTCTCTATCAACTAATCCTGAACGAATAGACCAAGCCTTGATTCGTAAAACCTTTTCATTCCCTAGTCCAGTTCTACTCATTAAATTTTGCTTGTTATCATCTGCACCTTTTTCTTCTTCAGCCACTTTGAGCATTCTCAAAATGTCTTCTTTTTTAAGGGCAAAAGTACCGTGAAAGCTAAGATTAAATTCTGGCATAGGTTTAGATAGAAAAAATTGTTTGTGGGGTTAGCTTAAGTTCTGGAAACGTAGGTGAAATAATTAGTTCATCACCGTAAAATTCTGTTACGTCATACCAGCCATCAGAATTAATTAAAACTGAGACTTTTGCCTCTAGCGGATCGACGATCCAATATTCAGGGATGTCACGGGCGGCGTATTCAGTGCGTTTGGCTCGGTAGTCAATGTTTTTAGTGGAAGGGCTGATTACTTCGATGACAAGCAATGGTGCAGATAGATCAAAATCAATCACAGCCTCCCGCTCTTGCAAAGCTTGCCAATTATCTCGCTGCATCACCACCACATCAGGAATCCTGACGGTATCTAGTCCAATGCCACGCGGACAACGTACACCTATTTGTCCTTGCCGAACAATCCACGGTTGAGCAATACGATTGATCTCGGCATTAATTGCTTGATATGTACGATCAATTATTTCACCATGTAAACCCGTTCCTAGCGACATTGCTACAAGTCTTCCGTCAACTAATTCATATTTTGTATCAGACCCGTCAAAGTAAGTCAGGTAGTCTGCAAAGGTAACTCTGGGCTTAGCGTTTTTTGTGGTTTTGGCGATCGTGATGGTCATACAACTGTCCTCTCAAGGGATTTAGTTACAAATGGCAAGCTAAACAAGGCATTTCGTCATCTTCATCGTCTAGTACTGATTCTAATACTTCAGCAAGGCTAAGCTTGGGAGATGTTTTCTTTTCTCTAGCGATCGCCTTTTCATGATCAGCAATAATTTGCTCTTTACGGGCGATAATCTCTAACAAAGTTTCGCCTTGAGTCCATGTATAACCGACTCCTTTGGATTTAGCTTCACTCATTTCGTATTCTACAGCTTGAGCAAATAGATCTGGATGCTCTTCTGATAACATTACCCATTCATATTTACGTTGAAAGAAGCAGAAGAAACATCCAGATCGGCTACGCCATCGATAATAATCAGGCATCCCAATTCCACTCTCATCAAGAATGCGAATAATGTCGGCTTTGACTAAATTTCTTTCTTTAAAAGGATAAACGGGATGAATATTAGGTTTTCTGGAAATATAACCATCTCTAACTTCATCCGCTCTAATACCGATATAGCTAATTGTTTCATCATTACCCACAAATCGCTCTAAGGGCTTGATTTTCATTTCTTCCGTACACCAACGGATCTTAGGTGATGGTAGATGTCCACCATGTAGCATCAAAAAATGATCGAAGTCTCTTTCAGAATTGAGATATTGAATTTTTATACCTAACCTTGCCTTAATTCTTTCTAAATACTCGTATGTTTCAGAGAGTTCTTTACCAGTATCGCAAAAGAAATATTCCATTTGTGGAACTTCCTTGTGCATTAAAATTGCTAATGCTGTGCTGTCTTTACCTCCTGATAGCCCTAGAATATGTCTTGTCATAAATCAATTACTGTCTAAATCTTCCAAATCAAATAGGTAATCATACAAAGATGCCTCAAACTCAACCATATCCGCATCTTCTGTCAGTTCTTCTTTTGGTGAGTTGCTATTTTCTAAAGGACTCCAATATTTGCCATCTTGAACAAAAAATTTGTTTGGTGATGATCGTTTTCCAGTTTTGACATCATGCCTCCATAATGAATCTCTCACCATTTTTAACGGATCGTTTGTATTGAATGGATAGAGATTTCTATCTAGAATCAATTGACAAATCTCTTGGGAAGTCATCGGGTGACTAGTCTCACCCATCACCTCTAAAATAGCCTGAGCGATCGTTTTTTTCTTTATTTTCTGACTATTACCCCCAGATATATCATCCATAAACCATAAATCTTTTATATTATATCAACATAATATACACAACCAGTGCATATTCGCAATCAAAAATCAGCAAATTAAACTAATATTAAGCATAAACTGCCAGATTATAGACTAATCCCTTTCCGAAACTCACGGAGAGCCGCTAAAGGTGAACTCAGCAATAAACAACGGCACAGTAAAGTTAAATCTAAATTCGGTAAAACTTGACTTTGACTCACTTTTACATATTGATGATTTTCTAGACAATATATGGCGATCGCTCCATCCTCCCAAAACCAAACTTCAGTAACCCCACGCAATTGATATTTGCGTAACTTACTAGGACTGCCACTAGTAATTACGACTTCAATACATAGATCAGGAATATCCTTATCTTGACCGAAGCAATAGGAAAGATCGGCTTGAAATTCTGTAACATTCGGAATAATTTGACTATAAGCACCGCTAGGGAAAAACTCAATACCATGAATTTCAAAATAAGCACTTAGTAAGCTGCTTAATAGACTGGTATACATTTCATGAGCTTTCCCAATCCCCATAATCTCTAAAATTCCTTCACAATAACTTAACCGTAGATTTGGGACATTCTCAAACCCAGACTGAATCACCTTAAACTGTTCCCAAGATATAGCATCATGAGCAAAATGGCGATCGCGATTTCTCTCTAAGGCTTGAACCACAACAGCTTACTCCTTGTCTTGATATTTTTCCTGAAAAGCCAGAAATGGCTCTAAGTTTGAATCCATCAATAGGCATTGCTCCAAATGTTCAATGTCAAGATCAGACAGCCAAAAACTTGACACGCTTTGCTCATACTGCCCATCTTTCATCAAATAAATGCTTATTTTGCCATCTTGCCAAAACCAAACCTCCGACACACCAAGAAGTTGATATTTTCTGAGCTTCTTAGTACTGCCACTTGTGACCACAACTTCTACACAGAGATCCGAAACTTCTTTTTCGGTTTCAAAATTGTAGGAAAGATCGGCTTGAAATTCAGTACTGCCAGATAATTGTTGAGTATATGCACCTGTTGAAATGCACCGTATGCGTTTTAATCCACAATATACACCGATGAGCATTACCAGCATCGTTACAATTTTCTCATGCAGTCGCCCAATACCCACAATCTCTAAAACTCCCTCACAATAATTTAGCCGCACCCCACCGATATCACTAAAAGCAGATTGCAAAGTTTTGAACTGTTCCCAAGTTACAGATTGCTTAATCAAATATTGATTTTCGTTTGTGACTAAAGTTTGAACCATAACAGTTACTCACTATGGGCTTATTGAATATCATACACTTTTATTGTTTAGTACCCTTTCAGCTAGCTTAGCGATGAGCGCTTGCTGTAACCGATCGCTACCTTGCACGCTCTCTTCACTCAAGATTTTTTCTACCAATACCTCAAGGCGATCGCTATCCTTGGGATCGAGCCAAACCAACTGATGCACTTCCTGACCATCAGGACGAGCGATCGTAATCCGCCTCGCATCAAAACTTTGTGCCCCAGAATGTGCTTTACCAGAATGTGTTTTATATGAAGCCGCCATCTCCTTGTGCAAAGATTCCAAATTCATAAACCGACGAGCCAAATCCGTTAGCTTTGGCTCAAAGCTCCGCACATCCGCATCAGTCCAAGACTCCGCAGGTTTATCCGCAATGATCATCAGCAAAGATTCTAACCATTGGCGATCGTCCACAGTCTCATCAGCCGCCGCCAATACAAACCTTTTGAGCAGACGTTCTGAACAATTATCCGTAAGATAACTTGCTCTCATCCGCAAGTCTTCGCGCAATTTCGCCTCATCACGCCGCACCGCAAAAGCATCATGCAATAGGCTTTGACAATCAGTGAGTAACCGATCATAGGCAGTTTGGACTTCCTGTAATATCTGGACTAGCTTTCCTTTAAACTTCTTGGCAGTGGTTCCATCGTCTTCTTGATTTGGAGCGATCGCTGTTAATCCACAAGCCACAGGTAAAGTCTGAAATAGCAAGACATCAGGCTCTTGAGCAGTTTGCAATGTTCGTACCACCGCTTGCGCTTCTGGACTAATGCGCGTGGTTTTGGTGGTGTATGCAGGCAACTTTTTCACAAACTGAAATAAGGGCTTGACCACCGATAGCATGGTTGTATTGCGTAAATTTCCAGAAGCCTTTTTAGGATTAGCATTTGGCGATCGCAATACATTTTCTAACTCACGGAAGACCTGCGATCGCAAGCCCACAATCTCAAAATGCTTGACCGCAAAGCGTTGTGGATGCTTAACTAACAGTTCAAAATGTTCGCTTCCCAATACAGGAATAAAGGTTCCATCCTTATATACACTCACATCATCCATATGATGTAACCACACTGCTGCTAAAAGAATGGGAATTACGCCACGCTTTACGCCATAGGGTGGAGCATCAAGAATTGCATAAAGTTGATCGATTGTGCGGGGTTTCTCTAAAGATTCCAAACAGAAGTTTTCAATGGCTTCCCATACTGGTTGTATCGGTGGATAAGTTGGTGCATAGAAGCCCAAAGATTCATCCTCTTGACGATGAATTTTTGTTTCGTTTAATACAGAGGTGTAAATACTCACCTCTGGACTATTACCTGTTAAACCTAATTGAGGGCGATCGCTATGGTCTAACATCGCTTGAATCAGTGTCCGCAATGCTCTCACCATCTGTGAGCTTAACTCGCGGCGATTAATCAACTCATTCCAAAGCGTCAGTCCCTTGTCATAAACGCGATCGCAAACAGCCGACAACTTTGAATTAAAATCAATGGCGCGACTAATTTCAATCCTCTCTCCCTTGATCCAACATACATTTCCCCATCCATTTTGCTGCTGATTCATTTCAAAGGATTTTCCTAGATCTTCCTCAAAAATCCGCTTTGCCTGTATCAGCCGATGCCGCACCTCTAGAGATGCTACTCGATCTAATCC
>VFQS010003316.1_pt1 | contig 12359 bp, 9 predicted proteins | sample 3512361 | NCBI WGS metagenome assembly VFQS01 (sample SAMN10412375, study PRJNA504923) | tailings metagenome | isolation source: Relicate 1 Philex TSF3 active mining | place: Philippines
TGGTTTGCTTTGGCTATACTTTATATATTATTTTTACTCAAAAGAAGTTGTCAGAGATGAAAACAGATTTCATAAACAACATGACTCATGAGTTTAAAACCCCTATTGCTACCATTTCCTTAGCTGCAGATTCCCTATATAACCCCGCCGTTTTAAAAAACGAAGATAAAATACTGCGTTTTTCAAGAATTATTAAGCAGGAAAATATTCGCATGCATAAGCAAGTGGAAAAGGTGCTGCAAATGGCTCTTTTAGATAAAAAGGACTTTAATTTAAAGTGGGCCTCTATCAATATGCATGACCTTATTCTTGCAGCTATTGAAAATATTTCGTTGCAAGTAGAGGCAAGAGAAGGATCCGTTCAAGGCTTTTTAAATGCTGCTTCACCCGTTATAAATGGAGATCAGACACATTTATCAAATATTATTAATAACCTGTTAGATAATGCCAATAAATATTCACCTCAAAAACCGCATATTACCGTTTTTACAAGGAATGTAGATAAAGGCCTGGAGATTATTGTGAAGGATGAGGGAATAGGCTTGAGCAGGGATGTCCGTAAATTTATATTTGACAAATTTTATAGGGTACCAACAGGTAATATTCACAATGTCAAAGGCTTCGGACTAGGATTAAGTTATGTCAAAACAATGGTAGAAGCCCATAAAGGTAAAATAGATGTTCGCAGTGAATTAGGCAAGGGAAGCAGTTTTATTCTGTTTTTTCCCCTTCATTGATGTATCATTTTTTCATTTGAAACTCATTTAAAATGGATAATAAGCAAATTCTATTAGTCGAAGATGACCAGAATTTTGGAGACGTTCTAAGCTCCTATCTGGAATTATATCAATTTGATGTGACACTGGCAACTGACGGTGTGAAAGGTTGGATGTTATGATGCCTGAGAAAGATGGGTTTACTTTGGCAAAGGAAATTTTACACGCTGATCCTTCTATGCCTTTAATTTTTTTAACTGCAAAGTCGCTGAAAGCTGACGTTTTGGAGGGTTTTAGAATAGGAGCCGATGATTATATTACTAAACCCTTTAATTCGGAAGAACTCCTTTTAAGAATTAATGCCATCTTAAAGAGGAAAAGGAACAATATTCCTGAAAAGCCTGTATCCCAAGAGGTTAATAGGTATTATACTATTGGAGATTATCATTATGATGCAGATCTAAGAATTTTGGCATATACAAAGTCTGCGAATCCAGATCAAAAAGTGAAACTTTCTCCACGCGAATCTGCTCTTCTGTGTTTATTTGCAGATAATATGAATAATGTAGTGGCACGTGCAGAAGCACTAACTAAAATTTGGGGCGATGATACCTATTTTACTGCCCGCTCCATGGATGTTTTTGTTACCAAACTTAGGAAGTTGTTAAAAGAAGATCCTAATATTGAAATTGTTAATATTCATGGAAATGGTTTTCAACTTCGAGTTCTTTAACACGGTTATCAGCTAAAGTTTCGGTTTTATGTTCTATAAACTTATTATTAAGCCCGTTCTTTTCCTCTTTCCTCCGGAAACAGCGCACGGTTTAACGCTGTTTTTATTTAAAGTTTTATTGAAAATTCCTTTGATTGGTGACTTGTTTAAAAAGTATTGCTCCTCGGAATCTAATGTTTCAGTTGTCACTTTTTGTAACCTTTCTTTTCAAAATCGCATCGGCCTGGCTGCAGGCTTCGATAAAAATGGTGAATACCTGAATGAAATGCCTGCCCTGGGCTTTGGATTTATTGAACTGGGTACAGTAACTCCCAAACCTCAAAATGGAAATCCTCAACCCCGTTTATTTCGTTTGCCAGAGGATGACGCTCTTTTGAATAGAATGGGGTTCAATAATCGCGGAGTAGATTTTCTCGTTGAGCAATTGATAGCTTTCTCACGACCAAAAGGGCTAATAATTGGTGGGAATATTGGGAAAAATAAGGATACGCCGAATGAAAATGCGTTAGATGATTACCTCATTTGCTTTGAAAAATTATTTCCTCATGTCGATTATTTTGTCGTTAATGTGAGTTCCCCAAATACACCTGGACTTAGAGCTTTACAGGAAAAAGAACCCCTTACGCTTATATTAACCGCACTGCAACAGGCGAATAATAGGATGATCGATAGTAAACCTATTCTATTAAAAATAGCCCCTGATTTGGAATTATCTCAAGTAGATGATATCATCGAGGTGGTTCAATTGACTAAATGCAATGGTTTAGTTGTGTCAAATACAACGTCTGATCGAATGAATCTATCCTCAGATTCGTCGTTGCTTAAATCCTTTGGTTCTGGTGGGATTAGTGGAAAGCCTGTCCGCGAAAAATCAAATCAACTGATAGCCTATATTTTTGAAAAAACAAATGGAATGCTACCTATTATTGGGGTAGGGGGTGTTTCCTCAGTTGAAGACGCGAAAAATAAATTGAACGCTGGAGCAACGCTCATTCAAATCTATACAGGCCTGGTGTATGAAGGTCCGTTTTTAGTTAAAAATTTAGTAAGCGGAACAAATAAATAGTTTGCTGGTTATTTCCTGAATATCCCTTTTATTTTATACATTGACTTTTGTTTTACTAAAATGGAAACAACACATTTGAAAAATCCTTTACCAGCTGCCACCAGCACCACCTCCACTGCTTCTGCCACCGCCCCAGCTGCCACCTCCTGATCTTCCACCACCGGAACCGCTTGAGCTGCTTCTGACTTTCATGGGAATAATATTTATTTTTTCCCTTTGGTTTCCGCAATGTAAACAAGAATAACGCAGTAATTCTTCGCCAGTATTTGAATAAGTTGCTGCCCTTAAGATCGTTGAATTGGCTAATTTCTCCGTTTGAAATTTACATGAAGGACATTTTGTGTAACTTTTAGGAGATTTTACATACCTCAAAATTGTAGGCTCGACCCCTTCGCCTACCCAAACGTCATATTCTGCCACCCCCAATTCAGCCTCTTTAGACTGTCCTGAATTCAAATAGTTATTCGACCTGTTTTCTTGTTCTTTGCTTAATTTCACTCCATGGGGTTCTTGAGGAGGCGTATTTCGCCACTTTTTCATTTCCTTCCTGACAAACCACAGGATTCCCAAAAATGGGATGGGAAAAATAAAGGCAAGGGGCGTTATATTGTATTTTTTGAGTGTATGATATTTCTTGTAAGGTGTTTCATCTTTCTTAAAGCTTCTCCCTAAAAGCAACAATATGATGCCATTAACGAAAGCAGTCAGGTAGCCATACAGTTGTAAAAAGAAACCACCTTCCCCTTTATTTTCCCTTTCCTCGTATTCAATCGCATTTTCAGGATGTTGAATTATGGAGGAAATGGCATTTATTCCTTTTAATAAGCCTTCCCCATAAGCCTCGTTTTTAAAGGAAGGAATTAATTCGTTGGTTATTATTCTTTTGCAAATGGCGTCTGGCAAAATGCTTTCCAGTCCATTACCTGTTTCAAACTCAACTCTTTTTTGATCCAGAACAAATAATATGAGTAACCCATTGTCCGCCCCACTTTTTCCTATTCCCCATAAATTAAACAGTTTATAGGCAAAATCCTTAGGTATAGCTTCGCCTATGGAAGGCAACATCACCAAAGCTACCTGATTACCAACACTGTCCTCCAGAAAGGTTAACTGATTATTTATCTGGTTATAAGTTTCTTCATCCAATATGTTAGATGGGTCACTGATATAACTATTATTTTGAATCTTCGTATTAGGTACCGATTCGGGGGTAAAGGATTGCCCCGACAGATTAGCCATCCAAAATAGGGAAAAAGCTATGCTAATAAAGAATTTACATTTCATGAAGTTGTCATTTTTCTATTCAAAAACTGATTTTTTCAAACCAACAATTCTGACAGCATTTTGATAATAAATCTTTTTCAAAATTTTATCTGGAAGATGTAAGCCATACATTTTCCAAAAGGCATGATATTTTTTGTAGTAAGGAAAGTACTCATCGGCAGTTTCCAGCACCCTGAAATAAGTAAAATACTCCTCTGGATTATAGGCATCTTTTCCAAAAAGAATCCTATCCTGGTATTTTTCAAAGAAGGCACTGGCACGTCTTGGTTGCCTTCCCAATTCTGCGATAACAGCACCAAATTCAACATTTACATGAGGAAAAACATCTAAAAATCTGGATAAAGAGTCCAGGTCGTTTGCCATCCATCCGAAATGAGCATTAATAAATGTTGTTTTTGGATGTTTTTGGAAAACATGATGTTGCTCTTTAATTAGGGTTGAAAAAGGAGCCGGGTCAGTATCACTTCTTTTTCTTCCAGGATGCGTTTTAAGCTCTAACCAACGCTCATTTGTTTCGTCAAAAGGTTCCCAAAACTGTGCGGGATCTGCGGAATGAATCAAAACGGGGATACCAAGTTCTCCACATTTTGCCCAGATAGGATCTAATCTAATATCATCAATAGCGACGCGTTGCCCCGCTTTATCTTTTACGCTAAGCCCTAAACTTTTAAATATTTTTAGCCCTTTTGCGCCATTTTGCACATCAAATTCGAGTTGTTTTACGGCATTGGATGTCCAGTCAGCTTCATCTATACCGTTGAAGCTAATATTTGTAAAAATGGCAATTCTATCCTCGGCACCATATTTCTTAACATTTTCTACCATTCCTTTCAACGCATTTCCACCTCTGCCACTAAGGTTAATACAAACGCCCATATTGAGAGAGTCCATTTCCTTTAGTAAAATAGCCAGATCCTGAGTAGCCATATTCCAATGGTGACTATGGATATCCACAAAGGGAAATTTTGATTTTAATAAAGGATGTTCCGGAACTTTTAAAGAAGAGGGTGGGTCATATTTTTCAAAATCCATCTTGTTTTCCTGCCCATGAAGAATGGAGGTTATGACTGCAAAAGCGAGGAGGAAATACGTGCATTTAAAGGTGAACATAGGTTTAATTTTTTACAATATACGGATATGTTCTGAATAGAAGAATAGATTATCGGAGGATTAAAAAAGCTTCATAAACATCGGGATATTTTTTATCTATGGTGAATCCTTTTTTTACAAAAAGGTTAATCATCGACTCATTATTAGGTAGTACTGAGGCCACTATTTTTTTTATGCCTCGTTTTTTGGCAATATCCAGAATGTGATTAGTTAGCATGAGACCCAGTCCTTGCCCTTGCCATTGGTCGGCAATGAGAATTGAATATTCAGCTGATTCTCTCCAGGCATCCTCGATAATACGAACGATTCCAACGATGACTTCTGGTTTATCTTCTGTTGGAGGAATTGTTGCGACAATGGCAATTTCTCTATCGTAATCGATATGAGTAAAACGGGTTAACCAGGTATGATCTATTTTTGGTATGTAGCCAAAAAATCGCATATACAGGGTTTCGCGGGAAACATTTTTGAGCATTTCGGCCAGGCCAGGTTCATCTTCTGGCCTTACAGGTCGTAAATGAACTAATTGTCCTAAGCGAAGATTTTTATCTAAACAATAATCTTTTCCAGGATAGGGAGAAAGGGCCAGGTGTCGGAAATGTTGATTTGTCGATTCGTTTGTTTTCTGTAATCTCACTGCTACGTGCAAAGCCATGCCGCTTTCATTATCCATGCGGAAAGGATTAATTTCTACGGCTGCTATGGCTGGAAAATCCATAAGAAGGTAGGAGAAGCGGTGTAACCAGAGATACAATAGATTTAATGGAACGCCCGATTGATTTCGGTAACCTTTTAGGAGAGTAAAAAGCTGGGTTCCTTCTACCATTTGTTGAGCGAGAGCCATATTCAGGGGAGGAAGACCGACGCGAATATCCGGAAAAACCTCCTTATCCCATCCGCCTTTTCCAAAGAGCATCAAAGGTCCGAAAGTAGGATCTTTGTAAGAACCAATAAACAGATCAAATCCCTTAAGTACCATTTTTTCAATCCGAATGCCTCTAATAACAGCGGTAGGATGTGCTTTTGAGCAACTAAGCAACATATTTGTCCAAATCTCGGTCATTTCATTCACATCTCTAATATTCAGACGAACGCCGCCCACGGCTGTTTTCTGTAAAATATCAATGGAATCGATTTTCATTACGATAGGGAAACCTATTTTCTGTGCAATACTTTTAGCTTCTTCTAGGGTAGTACTTAAAAAGCTCTCAATAACCGGAAAGCCATACGCCAGGAGTAAATCATGACCCTCTTTTTCTGAAAGTAATAATCGATTTTCAGCTAGGGCATTATCGATAATGTCTTTTGCAGCCTGTTGGTCTGCATTAAAGTCGATAGGTATAGAAAGGGGTGTTTCGTACAGTAGTTTCAGATCCAGATGATATTGGTAGAGCCTCATCAAGGCATCAATAGCACTTTCGGGGTAGGGATAACAAGGAATTTTCGCTTGTCCTAATATCCTTCTCGCCTCAGCTACTTGATTTCCGCCCATCCAAACGGTGAATACCGGTTTTCTTAAAGGTTTTAATTGAGTGATGGCCTGAGCAATTTTCAAGGCCTCACTTTTTAGATAAACGGAGTAAACGACGATAATGGCATCCACGGCATCATCATTTAAACAAATCTTCAACGTCTCGGTATATCTTTTCGTGTCGGCAAAATTCCCCACATGAATAGGTCGGTCAGCGGAAGATGAATGAGGTAAAAGGGTATTTAATTTTTCAACGGACACCTTAGATAAAATACTATGCTTCCCCCCTCTTTTTAACAACGCATCTAATGCTAAAATACCCCCTGCGGCAATATTGGATAATATCACCATATTATTTCCTGTGGGTCTGACAGAATTGGTGGCAGCCAAGCCCATATTAAATAACTGAGCTATGGTATCGACCCTGATAATACCCGCTCTTTGGAAAGCGGCATCGTAGGCAAAATCTTTTTCTTCTTCCCAGTCCAAAACAGAAGAGTTCCAGTCTATATCCTCTTTCTTTCTATTTGATTTTAAAATAATGATGGGTTTATTTCTTGAAAAAGACCTTGCGGCACTTAGAAAGCGACGAGCATTAGGTAACTTTTCCATATATATCAGAATGCCGGCGGTATGAGTATCTGTGCCTAAAAAGTCGATGCAATCTGCAAAATCAATATCGCCTGCCAGCCCAAGGGAAATTACCTGACTGAAACCTACTTCCCGTTCTCCGGCCCAATCAAGCATGGCCTCAAGCAGAGGCCCGCTTTGTGAGAGCAAGGCTAGGTTTCCTTTTCTAACTTCAACGGGCATATTTGTGGCATAAATCATCTTGTGAGGATGAATGTACCCTAGGCTGTAAGGGCCGAGCATTCTGATTTCTCCTTGTTTACATTTTTTATTAATGTAATCAATGGTTGCTGCATCCTGAGTATCAAAATCGGGTCCAAAAAACAGAATACTTCCAATTTTGGCCTCGACACATTCATCAACCACTTGTCTTAAAACTCTAAAAGGAGCACAAAAAATAGCTAAATCAGCTGGTTCGGGAATTTTCCCCACTTTACTGTAAGCTGGCATTCCCAATATGGAGGAATGTTTAGAACTCACAGGGTACAATGAGCCTGGAAAACCATGTCGTCTTACATTTTCCATAATCATTCTGCCTGCGCTTCCCTCCCTTTCCGATGCCCCAATGACAGCAATGCTTCGGGGCTCGAACAACTGTTCTAATTTTTGCCTCATAAGGGGTTATATTTTCCAGAATGGTTTTAAAAAGCCTAAAACACTATGTAAATTCATTTCATATGTTTCCCAGGCTCTCAGTCCTGAAATACTTTTTTCTGTGTTGTATGGGATATTCTGTCCGTTCATGCCTGCAAGAAATGAATATATACCTCGTTCCAACGCTCCGGGATGATACCCACCTTCCAGCACGGCAAAAGTATTAGAAAAGGAGGCGGCAATCATTTTACCAATTTGATAAAATGCATTAGGAGATAAATTTAACTGCAAAAGCGGATCTTCTTCGGCCCCATCAAAACCTGCTGAAATGGCTACTAAGTCCGGATTAAAAGACTTGAAAATGGGTAAAAAATGAGAAAAGGCATCTAAAAAAATGTCGTCTCCTGAGTTTGGAGGTACGCCCATATTCATATTGAATCCCTTCCCTTTTCCCTCTCCAATGAGGTGCAAGTCCCCCGTTCCCGGAAAAGCTGGATGCTGATGAATGGAAAAATAGAGGACTTTGTCCGTATCGTAAAAGATGTCTGCGGTGCCATCGCCATAATGCCCATCAAAATCAATGATTAATACTCGTTTTCCTTCCCTTAGCTTTTGTTCACTGGCAATAGCAACGTTGTTGAACAGGCAAAATCCACTGGCTTTATCTCTATATGAATGATGACCTGGTGGACGTATTAAAGCAAAATTTCCCGTTTCCGCAGCCTGTACAGCTGCCCCCACAGAATAACAGGCAACCGCATAGCTTTGATTGGAAAGGAAGGTGTCGTCATCAATCTGATAAAAGTCTTTTGAGTTATCGCGAATTTTTTGAATATGGTCCATACTATGTACCAGATTTAGATATTTTTCACCATCTATCAATTTATTTTGGCGCAAGTGCCTGAAAGCGCTCAATCGCATGGCATTTTCAGGATGTAAACCCGTGTTATGCTCAAATACCATTGAATTGAATGTTAATTCCATTGTCCTTTTTTAATAAAGATAAAAAGATTGATAAATATTGCTTTGCGTTGTTGATAAATATCAATACTTAAAGGCAGTAAAGAGGATAAATTTGTATCATTCATTTAATTCGGGTGATTTTAGGGAATTCGTGGAGCATCTTTCGGTGCTCCATTTTTTTTTGCGTGCTAATAACAAAAAAATCACCTCGAAAGGATTTTACTCCTAACGAGGTGAACGAATTTTTATTACATTTTATATTTATATATTTGGCTATCTCAAAATAAGTACAAGTTGATCTTCATTTTTATCAACAATGGCTTCTGTGACGCTGCCGAAAAGCATGGATGTCAACATAGAGTGCCCTTGCGCACCCATTAATATAATATCGTATTCTCCATTTTTAGCAAATTCCTGAATGTGAATGCCTGGATTATGATAATGATTATCAATTAGTTCCAATCTTATTCTCTCTGCTCCGGGAATGGTGGCGAATAATTTTTCAAATGATTTCTTCGCTGCATCTCTCAAAGCCTCCCTGAAGGTTGAATCTACCAGAGCCTGATTATAAAAGTCAGCTGGAGGTTGTTCAACAACATGCAAGGCAGTAATAGAGATATCGGGTTTTTTCGATTGCATGGCAATGGCCATACTTAATGCCTTTTTTGAATGTTCTGAAAAATCCATTGGAACTAATATCCACTTGAAGGTTCTCTCTTTTTCAGGTACAATTAAGACGCTTGTGGGTGCCGTCCTGGCTACTCGTTTTGCCGTTAAACCACTTTTTCCTGGTTGCTTTTTTTGTCCAATAACCAATAAATCAGCTTCTTTTATGTTCAACCAGTGTAATAACTTTTGATAAGGTTTGCCTTCTCTTATTTCAACAGAATAGGCAAAAGATGGATAATTTTCCCAGGTTTCTTCTACCTGTTTTAACATATCTTCCCGCATGCGTTCATCAATAGGCAATGAAGCATTAAATAAATTATGATAAGTAGCCTCTAAATTTTCCGGCACTGAAAAATCAGGTGAAATATGAAATAAATAGGCTTTTTCTGTTGCAGATAATTCACCTACCGTTTTTAAAACCTTGAGTATCTGCTTATCCTGTGTACTTAAATCTAAGGCTGCAAGTATAACCGGAAATGTATTTTTCATGGTAGTTATGTTTAAATAGGTTAATGTTAATTTCACTCCCAAATGGATTGAAACGGCTGTTTTTAGTATAAAACAATCCATTTAATGGTACAAAAATGGTAGTATGTAAACATTTTTTTACAGACTTTTCTCCATTCAAAAGGATGATTTTTGTCACCTAAATGGATTTGCTAAACAGAGGATTCACCGGTTTATTCGCACGGTATTTATCGTCAAAAATTAAACAGATATTCCGAAGGTATGATTTGCCGGTATGGGTAACTTCCAGACCATTTTCCCTTTGCCTGATCAGGCCGTCATTTTCCAAATCCATTAAGTCAGATTTAATTTGAAGTCCAGAGTCTTTGTTTAAAAAAGTGGGATCCCAACTTGTTTCGTATTGACAAAGTATATTTCTTATCTGCCTTCCTGTTTCTTGTTCTTCTACCTTTATTAAGTGTCCTTTTTCAATGGGTAAATGACCATTTTCCACTTTATTTTGGTATGTTTCCAAATCTCTGTAGTTTTGAATATAGGTATTTTCATTACTGCTGATAGCAGAAACACCCAATCCCAATAAAATGGCGGTATCCTTAGGGGTATATCCCATGAAGTTACGATGAAGGTCTTTGTTGGCAAAGGCCTTGAACAAATCATCTGTTGCCAGGGCAAAATGATCCATACCGATGGGTAGATAGCCTATTTCCAATAGTAATTTTTTACCTTCCTCAAAAAGTTGCTGTTTTTCTATTCCGATTGGTAAATCCTTCTCAGAATAAGCTCTTTGGCCAGGCTTAACCCAAGGCACATGTGCATAACTATAAAAGGCAATTCTATCGGGTTTTAATCTTTCAACATGAGCCATATTTTGAATAATATGTTCAATAGTCTGACCGGGGAGACCATAAATCAAGTCGTAATTAACGGAGGTATAATGATTTTTTCTGGCTGAATACGTGATATTTTCAATTTGTTCCAAGGTCTGAAACCGATTGATTCGGGTCAAAATATCCATGGAAAAATCCTGAATGCCCAGGCTTATCCTATTGAATCCAATTTTCCCCAGTTTTTCAATATGATCGGTGGTAGTGGAAGATGGATGCGCTTCGAAGCTAAAATCTGCATCGGGGGGAACATCAATATCTGATATCAATTTTCCCATGAAATCAACTAAATTTTCAGGACTGAAAAAAGTAGGGGTTCCGCCACCCAGATGTAATTCCTGTACCGTCGGAGAGGTTGGAAATTCCTTTCGGTATAATTGCCACTCCTTGAGTAAAGTGGCCAAATAAGGCTTTTCAACACCGTGATTTCTCGTTATTCGTTTATTGCAACCGCAATAAGTGCATAGCATTTCGCAAAAGGGAAGGTGGATATATAAACTTAATGAAGGACTTTTTAAAATAGAATCTAATAGCCTTTTCCCCCATACATTTTCTAAAATCGGGTCCGTCTGCCAATATGGAACAGTAGGGTAGCTCGTGTAACGTGGCGTAGGAATATCATATTTACTTAAAAGCTTTTCATCAACCATTGCGAAATCTTTGTAATTTTGACAAAGGTATCTTGCTGGGTGATATCCATTTGATGACTTTTAAGCCTATTTTTAGCTGATAGAAATCAGTGTTGCCATTCTTTTAACAGATACTTTAAAAAGTTGAACATGTCATTAATCAAGTCGGTAAACGGAAATACGCCTGTTTTTGGGCAGAATATATATTTAGCTGAAAATGCAACCATTATCGGAGATGTCATCATGGGCGACGATTGCAGCGTTTGGTTTCAGGCAGTGATTCGCGGGGACGTAAATGCCATACGAATAGGCCATAGGGTCAATGTGCAGGATGGTGCCATTATCCATTGTACATGGAATAAGGCCGCAACCACCATAGGCGATAATGTGAGTATCGGTCATAGGGCTATCGTGCACGGATGTACCTTGAAAAATAATATTTTAGTGGGTATGGGCGCCATAATTATGGATCACGCGGTGGTGGAAGATAATGTCCTTATCGCCGCCGGAGCTATTGTGTTGGAAAATATGGTGCTGGAATCAGGTTATATTTATGCGGGGATTCCCGCCAGAAAGGTGAAGCCCTTAAGTGAGGAACAATTTTCCCAGACGGTCTCCAGAATTGCCAATAATTATGTTACCTATGCCGGGTGGTTTAAGGAGTCCTAAGTCTTAAATTTAATCCGTAGATAAATTAATAGTTTAGTTTCATCGTTTTTAGAGAAATTCTGCTGGATATTATTTTAAATTTGTTTCGAAAAGTTGATTCTTAAAAATATATTTTTGTACGTATGGAAATTGATGTTTTGTTGGGATTGCAATGGGGCGATGAAGGTAAAGGTAAAATAGTAGATTATTTGGCACCAAAATATCAAATGGTAGCTAGGTTTCAAGGTGGACCCAACGCTGGCCATACGCTTAAATTTGAAGGGAAAAAATTTGTCCTTCATACTATTCCTTCTGGTATCTTCAGAGAAAATCTGCAAAACCTTATCGGTAATGGGGTAGTTATAGACCCAATTACTTTTGTTAGAGAATTGAATGAACTCACCGCCGTGGGTGTTACTTTCGAAAACAGACTTTTTGTTGCGAAGAAAGCACACCTTATATTACCCACTCACCGTATGCTTGACGCAGCTTCG
>VFQS010003318.1_pt1 | contig 12355 bp, 17 predicted proteins | sample 3512361 | NCBI WGS metagenome assembly VFQS01 (sample SAMN10412375, study PRJNA504923) | tailings metagenome | isolation source: Relicate 1 Philex TSF3 active mining | place: Philippines
TATACTAATACTTATCTAAATACCACTAAATATGTACATGGACTCAATTACTATGGAACATTTCAAAGCTCATTGGCGATTTTATGCCACTATAATTTATTTCACGGTACTGATATTGTTGATCGTTGGGATAGTCAAAAAACAAAATCCATCTGCTGCGGCGTTGCCACCACCGCCTAAGGTCGTCGCTGAACCCAAGGTTGATCTCGACCCCTTGACTAAACGCATAGAACAACTAGAACAGGCGCTAGAGCGTCAAAACAAAGATGCTCAAGCCCAAGCAGCCAAGCATGATCAACAAGAACGAGTGAATCAAAAGTTAGAACGCAGGCTACAAGCACATACCGAAGCATTCAAACGCTTATGTGAATATGTCATGGTAATCACCATTGATAAAAAATTAGTACCACGACAGTGCTTGCCTGAATACAAATGGATTCAAACTGAAGCGTCTTAATGGAAACCAAACTAGCTACCATTGTCTGTAGCGATGTAATCGGCTACAGCGCACAAATGCAGCAGGACGAAGAAGGTACTCTACGAAAATTAGATGCTTGTCGTGCTGTGATTGATCCACTTATTGACTCCAGCAAAGGACGTTTGTTCAACACCGGCGGTGACAGTATTTTAGTTGAGTTCGCCAGTGCGGTGGATGCTGTGAGATTTGCCATAGACATGCAGGTCAAGATGGCCTCTTTGCGAAATGGTCTACGTTGGCGCATAGGCATGCACGTAGGTGAAGTATGGATCTACGGCACCAACCTAATGGGCGACGCAGTCAACTTGGCTGCTCGCACAGAAAGTCTAGCCGACTACGGCGGTGTTACCATGACTGATGCTGTGTACAGGTTAGTGGTTGGCAAAATGAAAAACATTGAATTTGTCAGTCGTGGCCAACAAGAATTCAAAAATGTAGCACCAATGGAAATATTCAGTGTGGTATTGCCTGGTGCGGAACCCAATCCACATCTTGCCAAAGCTCCTAAACAAACCCCAAACAGTACTGCTCGAAGTCATTCCGAAATGATAGCAGCAGTGGCTAATGATCAAGCCGCACGTAATCGCAGTTTACATGACGCACAAATGTTCAAACGTGAACAAAAGTTTGGACCAGCTACACGCATTTTGATGTGGCGTATCAGCAAAGGTGATCGCGAAGCACTTGATGAACTAGTCAGCATGGGCATGAAAGATCTCATACCCGCAGATTTAAAGAATTATGTGGCTGCTATACTCAAAGAATATTGTATGAAAGTTGACAGCGAACGTGCTTTAAAAGTGGCAGATCTACTAGAATCTAAGACTATGAATTATCCAACATTGGCTGTACAATTTGTAAAAATTGCTGCTCGTGTAAATGAAGAAGCCGGTTATCGTTATGCCATGATGGTATTCAATGATCCCACCAGCAGTGATTCTGCAATCGAATCTGTACTAGGTGATCTTAAAGAATCAGCTATGAAGAAACAAGTTCCTGCTATGATGCGTTTAGGTGAATATTATACCAAAATCGGCGACAAAAAGAACGCTTTTAGGTGGTTATATGCCGCTAGAGCGCAGCATAATAGCGAGGCACAGCGTTTGTTAGAAAATCTCAATAAAACTATTTCCAAGGCTGATTTTAATAATTATAAAACCGATGCAGATGCCTTGGTAGATCAAATCAAATTTATAGATGACAACAGGATGCGTTAATGATGTACGTTGCTGTATTTACTGTCATTGTTTTTATTTACGGTATGATAATTTGGATTTCTGGACAGACCGAACTATCACCAGATGTAAGGAAAAATCTTCCTGCTGAAGATGTCGAAGCCATATATGAAGAATTAAAATATCGTTGTCTTGTGGGACTAATCATGATAGTAATCAGCATGTTCCCAGTTATGATATATCTATGTTTTTATCTTTAACTGGCTTGGTCTTACGATTAATTTTTTCTAAATGCTCGTCGGTTTCGTGAGCAATCTTTTCACCGCGTAGTTCTAGAGTGGTTTCTAGTTTTTGATTTAATCTAATTAAGTCATTGTCTAGCATACGCACACGATCAATCAAGGCCAGCAAGGATTCATTGCTTTCACTTAACAAGGGTTTGATTTCTTTGGTGACCCAATTCCATATATACCAAATCAACCATGCCAAGCCAAACAACATCACTATGGGGAATCCATATTTGTTCAGCATGGTAATGATGTCCACTAGTCTTTCCTTTGATCTTCGCGACTAGCACGACTGAGTCTGTCATAGTCTGCTTGTAGGCCAAGAGCATGGCTGGTTTTGACATCTATTCTAATCAATTGATTAGTCATAGTGTCTACACGCCGTTCTAGTCTGCTGATTGTAAGTTTCTGGCTAGAAATACTGCTGGTCACACCGGCTAGAATAAACTTGATAGCCTGGTATCCAAAATAGCCAGCCACACAGGCACCGGCCACTGCGGTGCCTTGTTCTAAGAGTTGACTGATTATGGAGATTTCATCGCTCATCTGTTTGCCAATGGATTGTCTAAGGCTTTCTTGAGATCATCGTTGATTTTCTTTTCTAGTGCTTTCATTCTAGCATCGATTTCCTTGTTGTTGGCAGCAATGGCTTTCGAATTCTCTGAAGCCATTCGATTCATTTCCTTGGTAGCAGTATTTATAGCAGCATCGCTAGATTTTTGGATACCACGCACGTCGGCTTTGACTTCGGCCACAGTACGATCAATTTCCCGTCCGGTTTGTTTGTTGCTGCGTTCGACCTCTTCGACTACTTTTTCTAATCTGCGTATATCATTCTTCAAATCGTTTTTGATATCTCTAGTATATTCGGCAGTCTTGTCTGAGCCTTCTTGTACAGCCTTTGATGTCTTGGCAATATTTTCTTCTATTACTGCTAGTCGTTTATCGAATTCTGAGAAGTCGGGCGCCACATACTCAGCTATTTTCTTTTTCATGCCTACATAGTCTTTATAGACCTCAAAAGTGCCATATAAGCCGCCTAAAATGCTAGAAACCAAGGTAAAAGCCACCATTAATTTGGCCGGTGTGAATTCATAGCCACCTATACTAATGACTGTGTCTGCGCTGGCATATTTCTTTACTGCTGCTTGTGCATCGTCGATTTTTTTGTTTACATCAACCTTTTCAGGTTTGGCTTCTTCAACTTTTTCTTGTTTTTCTACTTTTTCTTCACTCATCTTTTTTCCCGCTTGTAGTTGTTGCTAATATCCATAAACCAAATATGAATAAGATAACATGTAGCAATGCTGTATAGTTTTCATTACCTATCATATCTATCTCCTGTATTGTTGATCAACCATTTCTTGATGTCTTGCGTCCTGTCCTAGGCCACGCAAGGCTCGAACATTATCTACTGTACGCTGCCCTCGATATATTTCTTTTGGTGCGTAAAACGCTGCGTCCCTGAGTACAAGAGACGCATATACCGAAAACCCCGGTGGGGCTACGGCTATAGATTCTATACTGACTCCGCCTGCTAATTCATTGTTGGCTACTGTTCTATTTACTGTGCTCGCTTGACTAACAGGAGCACTAACAGGTACTTGAGTGGTTGATCCTTCTACAATAGCAGTAATAGGATTAGTCCTATTTGTAGTAAAGTTAGTAGCAGCAGTGGCTGAATCGGTTTCTGATGCCTTGATATCAACCGGAGCCGGAGCAATCTGTGGTAAAACCACTGGTTCTGTGATTGTGGCTGCTTGTGGAACCGCTGCGGTTTCTACTACAGCAACATTAGGTTTGGCCAGTGCTACAACCATGGGTTGTGCTATGTCGGGCAATACCACTTCTGCCTGAGCAGCAGGTGGCGCAGTAGGCTCTAAGCGTGGTTGACTGTCGGACTCAGTGTTAACAGATACCACTACAGCAGGTACAGGCATGGCTGCAGGCACAGTTGACAGTTGAGGAACTGTGGCCACAGTCGCCGCCGGCACAGCAGGTGCAGATGAGTTTTCTGAACCGGTATTAACCACGGCAGTGACCGATGTTGACGATTCTGTGGTGAGTCTGGATGCTGCGGGCGGTGCAGCACTAGTGTTAGTAGTAGCAGATGGAGCAGATTGTATAAAGTTTTGAGCATTGCCCGGCATATTGATTCTGCCTATTACAACTGGTCCTGTACTAGATTGAGCAGCCTCAGCAGCAGCATCTGCGGCAGCAGCACCTTGTTGTTGGTTAGCATCGGCAATGGCCGCAGCCTCTGATCTAGCCGATTCGGCACGAGCAGCGGCTTCGGATCGCGCTGTTTGACTGGCCTGTATGGCAATGGTTTGTTCTCTACGTTGATTCCCTTGTACAAGACTTAAAGCGAATTGTGTATTAGAACTGGGTGAAGATTGTTCGCTACTGGTATTGGTATTCGTCGCAGTGTTCACAGTGACCGAAGGCGTAGCACCAGTGGCATTTGCTATCGTGACAGTTATCTCTCCCCCGGGTGCTGGGGTAGATGAGCTGGTAGTCACTGGTGTAAGAGCCGCAATGCGTTCTTGTTGTTCCCGCACATCTGCTATGACTTGAGTAAGGGTTGATTGAAAATTACTACAATTAGGGCTATATAAACCATTGGTATAACAGGGATCAGGAGTCCATATAGGCCTGGTCCAACCTGTCCAACCAAAGTGATTCCAAACATTACTAGTCCACCATTGTACCGAGCCCATGTCTAAACTGTTTCTGCTTTCAGTAAACAAGTATCTATTACTATAACTACCTGCATTATTGTTACCACTCACATACCATTGTTGCTGAAGCATGGTAGTATTATTTTTATCACTTATTCTAAAATTGATATTGCCACCACCATCAGTACGCCAGTCTGTACACCAAAACATAAACGTATTATAACAGGCACCGTAGTTATACCAATTGAACCCGTAGTCGTAGCCGTGTAAAATTACTCCTCCGCCGATGTGTGGTAAAGACTGTGCTATATTATAACTATAGTAAAATGCAGGACTTTTAGATCCTTGTAAAATATTTTGAAATCCAGAGCAACTAGGATTAAATGCAGGATTTAATATACAGGGATCCACACTGTAATTTGCCCTTATGTAGGCATTTTTAACTTGCGGACCATAACACTCTCCATTCAGACAAGCCCAACCACCAGCATCACTACCTATGATTTCATAGTTTACAGAGCCAGCCTGAGCCAATGGTTTAGCACCTGCAAAGGTGACTGTTTCTGCTAGTGTTTGCCAATTTGGATTATAAGCAGGATTACCATCATTGATATTTTTTAGTCCCAATTGGTGTGTATAAAATGTAGGGCTACCTGTGCTAGGATAATATCCTACTTCTACTCTTAAGTTGTCTTGAGTAGGATTGGCTGGAGCAGCAGTTTGACTAGTACCATCACAGTTGGTGCCTATGCTGTTGGCACAGGGAAAACGATAAGTTAACCCATAACTAAATCCTGTGACAAACACAGCACCGGAATTTAAGTATCCATGATTAAAACTGCCCAAATTAATACCAGGGTTTTGGCCGAGTGATTCTGGAATATAACTAAAGGTGTATCCATCGGCAGGATCAAAACTTCCCAATGGTGCACCATTTGGTGTCCAACTTGGACTGCCGGTAGTGCTGGACCAGCCAGTGGCTGACGTTAGTGACCCATTGGGTATAAGATTACCTGTAGTACTATCTATGCTATAACCACTGGGCGTGTTGGGTGATCCTGATACCACTTGGCCATATGCCACACTAATACAACCGATAATGAATATCAGTACAAGGATTACGAAGCCTTTTGTATGCTTATACCCGTAGTTTGGTTCCATTATTTTTCAGCCACTACAGCAGCAGGAATAAGGTCTGGATTCTTAGCCCAATAGTCTTTGGCTTGTTCCCCAATCATACCATTTATAGGACATGGTGTGCCTGCTGCCATCATAGCGTCCCATACACGACGATCCTGACACATGGTAGCAACTGCTGCCACCTTCATGCCCATGTCGTATAAAGTTTTGCTTAACTTTAGGCGTTCACAATTAAGGTCACGATTGGTAGAACCAAAACTCATACCAATGATTTGTGTTTGAGCAGCACCACTAACACCAGTCACACACAAGTCTGTGCCAGCACTCATCATTGCAGGTGCTATGGCAGTTGGGGGTGGTTGTATCACACGCTGGGTAACTTCACTCTTATTGATGTTGACATTGGTGTTATCAGTTTTTACAGTTTGGTCACTGGTACTTATACTAGAATTCACATTGATATTACGGTTGTCAGTTGTGGCAGTACTTGAACTAGTGCTTTGGTTTATATTTCTATTAGTCATGTCACCAGTTTGAATATTGTTGTTGGTACTGGTGCTTTGATTAGTTGTAGTAGCAGTAGTAGTATTAATATTTCTATTGGTCATGTCACCAGTTTGAATATTGTTATTTGTATTGGTGTTATTACTAGCGCTTACACTTTGATTAAAATTACGATTGGTCATGTCACCTGTCTGAATATTGTTATTGGTATTGACATTTGTACTAGTGCTGGTAGAGTTATTGATGTTGCGATAAGTCATGTCGCCGGTTTGAATATTGTTGTTGGTATTCGCACTGGTACTGGTGTTAACATTGTTGTTGTTATAAGTCACTGTGCCTGACATAATGTTGCGATTGGTATTATCACTACTAGTAACATTATTATTATTGTAGGTCATCGTGCCAGTGTTGATATTATTGTTGGTGTTGACCGCTGTGCTCGTACTAGCATTAACATTATTATTGTTATAGGTCATTGTACCAGAATTGATATTGTTATTGGTGTTGATGTTAGTAGCAGTGCTGGTACTGGTGTTAGTGTTGACATTATTGTTGTTATTGGTCATAGTACCAGAATTTACATTATTGTTGTTATAGGTCACTGTACCCGAATTAACATTGTTGTTATTATAGGTCATAGTGCCAGAATTGGTGTTCTGGTTAATGTTTGTTAAAGTACCACTTTGAATGTTGTTGTTGGTGTTAATGTTGGTGTTGGTACTGGTACTTGTATTATTATTGTTGTTGGTATTCGTGCTGGTGCTATTCACTGTACTAGTAGAAGTATTTGTACTGGTGCTAGTACTGAAATTGTTGGTTGTAACAGCACTGGTACTGTTACTAGTTGAGTTGGTATCAACCAAACTCTTACTATCATATGCGCCCTGGTTTATGGGATTTATTGTACTTGTGGTTGTACCACTAGTGGTACTCTGAGTACTTGTATTCTGCGCCTGGGTCGCAGACATTAATATCCCAGCGACAATGATCGCTGCAATACGCTTAAACATGATTTTTAATCCTTAGAAACTTGCTATTGAACTTCCTCCTATAATCGAATTACTAATTATTTATAGACTTGAGTACGAAATAATCGTTACAGTTATGTTAAACCCCATGAAAAAAGGCTCAATTAAGAGCCCTTTACTGACAAAACTGCCAATTGTCTCGCTAAAAACAACCTCCACTGTACAGATTCTAGGAGTTCTTGGTTGTCATCTTCTTGATCCGCAACACGCAATCTATTAAGATTACGTGCGATGGCATCATCAAATACTACAACTTCGGTATCATCAACTCCGCCCTGTAACTGTAGAAATTGTAAATAGCCACGACGTGCTAGAATTACTTCTTTGCTTCGGCTTTCTTTTCGTCTTTCTTGGCCTCGGCCTTGGGTGCATCTTTTTTCTCTTCTTTCTTAGCGTCTGCTGCGAAAGCTGAAGTTACTGCGAAAGCAGCGATTAGGGTTGCGATAACTGATTTCATTTCGGTTTCCTTTAAAAAGTTAAGTAGCCGGGGCTACATATATATTAACGCCTGTGTGTGTGAAAAGTTGACAACTAGTTTACCATAACGCGACTAACAGCAGTCATAACCGCAGCAATTCGCCCAATGTCCCTTAGTTGTTCAACTGTGTAACCTTCTTTCTTTAAGGTGTCGTAGTGTGCCCTAACACAGAAATGACACTTACCTACAATACTAGCAGCCAGGCTATATGATTCAAATCTAGCCTTTGTAGTTCCACCATGGCTAGCAATTGCGTTCATACGCAACTGTGCTGGTAAGCCTTTTAATGCCGGATCCTCGGTCATTTCCACAAATGGGTACCAGACATTGTTTTGCGACATAGTTACTGCTGCTGTAATGGCAGCAGTACTTTCTACAGTGTCTGAGATTTGGCTTTGAATCCAAGTCCATAATTTTGTATTACCAGTAGCAAAGGTAGCAGCAAGTGCCACACATTCTGCTTCTACTGGATCTATTGTGCTACGTTTGACGACTGCGTCTATGTTAAGACGAGTGTCTTTGGCGTAGTCAGGAATCGCTTCCTTGAGTTGGTCTACCCATTGCATTGATATATTCCTTTAATAACGGTTCTTCATAAATCATTTGGCCAGCAACTGCAACTAAAACAGCAGCACCTACCCAAATTGTTTTAGGCCAGCGTTCCATGATCCTGGCTACTACGGTACTACCAAACAAGATGATAGGTACAGAAACTAATAGCCCAAATATAATCAGCCACCAATTGCCTCCAGCAGCACCTGCAATAGCAAGAGCATTATCCAAACCCATTACAGCATCGGCCCAGACAATGGTGGCCATGGCTCCCCAGAATGTGCTTGCTGCTTGGACTTCATGCTCAGTTTCCTCTGTGTTTCGTACCAAAGTCCAAGCAATGTATAACAAGGCCAGACCGCCTATGAGCCTTAGGCCAGGAATCATCAGCAAATAAGTCAGTGCAGCTACACAGGCGAACCTAACCGCCACTGCACCAACTGTGCCCCATAACATTGCTCGCTTACGCAGGTGTGGTGGCAGGCGACGACTAGCCATGGCAATCACAATAGCGTTCTCGCCGCCTAATACTACATCAATTAAGATAATTGCACCTAATGCCCAAATGAGTTCAAGCATTACTTTCTATTCCTCTGATCATAAAACTTATTGCCTAGCCAAATAGCCACAGCAATACTCAAGCAAAGGATATAGAGCTTGATTTCATAAACATCTAAGATTGATGCGTATTCAATCATTACAGTGTTTCCTTCTTAATGCATTTATCAAAATGACGCCTTACTATATTATGCTTAACCCCAGTTGTGCCACAATGTGGACAAGTAACTTTTGTAAGTATTCTGCCGTTATTCCAACCATCACTTATATATGTTGCTAATTCATCCTTGTGAACTTTTTTCTGAATCGTTCCGTTGTTGACCCATCTAGTATTACTTACAATATTAGACAATTCCTTTTTCACTTTCTCGGGTTGATGTCGTCCTAAAGCATGTTGTCTAATTTTTTCTCGCCTAATAGTTTCATCTTCAATAGATCTATTTTTCTGTACTTCGGACATTTTCTTTCTTGTTTCATCAGTGATGATTCTTCCAGTTAATGTTTTAGATCTTTTGAGATTTGACTCAACTGTAGGTTTAAAATTTTTCATTCTTTCTTTCATCCTATCTGAAGTAATCTGTCTAGCTTCAGAACTAGGAATACAGTAAAATTTGTCACTTACAGCAGCTTGATTTAACCAATCCTCTTTACGCACAGCATTTATTTTTCTAAGGAACCTGTATTCATACTTTATAGCATCTTCTGCTGAATTAAAAATTTTCCTAACAGATCCTTTAAATGACTCAACTCCATATTGATCAATTAACTCTTTCACCTTAGTTGATGATGAATAATAGCCACCGGGTACCCAAAATAAATTTGGGTTAGCTCTCTTGCCAAACTTAACGCCATAATATTTAAAGCCAGTTGGAATATGATATAGGTAATAGGTGTATGGATTCGACATAAATACTCCTTAGAGTATTTATGTCTGTCCAACGGAATTACATTCTTTATGCTTTACCTAAAGTTTCCCCGCCAATCTGTCTATTACAAGCACAGAGTTCGCCAGTCTGGCAAGCATCTAGAACCCGAAGTGCTTCTTCGGAATTCCTTCCTACATTTAAATTGTTTACTGTAACATGTTGGATTACATTATCCGGATCTACAATAAATGTCGCTCTTAATGCAGCCCCGGCAGGTGCATAAAATACTCCTAGTTGATTGATCAAACTAAGATCGCCTCGTTGTGTATCGGCGAACTGAGTATGGACAATTTTCTTGAGGTCCTCGTGTGCTGATTGCCAAGCCAGTTTACAAAACTCATTGTCTGTGGATCCTGTGAGCAATACAGCATCACGATCTTCAAACTCATGAGTGAATTTATCGTATGCAACAATTTCTGAAGGGCAAACGAATGTAAAATCTTTCGGATAATATACAATGACTTTCCATTTGCCTGGGTATGAACGTTCGGTTATGTCAAAAAATTGATCACTACCTGGATTGACTCCGGTTACTACAAACGGCTCTAGCCGATCACCTACGGTTTTCATATTTTCTCCTTTGTGTGTGTTGGTGTTGCAAGTATATACTTAGTCCTGGACAAAAGTCAACGACCTAGTAGTTCATTTGTAAAGTCTAACAGTAATTGATGATGTTGGTATTCATGCCAGTAAGACTTTAAGTAGGCGCGGTCATACCAAAAAATATCACTCTCAGGATGCGGACCTATAACGCCAACGTGTCCTTGTATTATAGCAGCCGGATCTCCGTTTGTATATGACGCAATTGTCCTAAAGTTTCTTTTCTTAGCTATAAGACTACATCCATCATAAAAGAACATTTGCTGAGTACGTCCGCGCCAAGTTACTTCAGTTGTGGTAGCAAAACTACGTCTAATATCAGCTCTAGGACGTTTAATGTACTGCCTTGGATCTATGCCACGCAATAAATTATAGTAGTGTGGACCAGCCCAGTATGCACCCATGCAAATACCCAGATAATATTTTCCAAGTGCCATCTGGTTGTGTATGACATCTTGGGTCGGTGCCAGTAATCGATGCCAGCTATTACTGTCTCCAATGCCACCCGGAAAAGCTATCAATTGTACTCGACGAAAATAGTTGTCAGAGATATCGCCAACATTAAAACACGCTATATCGTATTCTGGGCTTAGAGCTCTAATAATACCATGTGCGCTTTGAATACTGCATTCAGGGTGATTGACAAAAATTGCCGCTCGTGGTCGCTTCATGCAGATATTTAGCCGTGAAAAAACCTAGGCGAACCTAGGTTTTTCTTAGATTAGTTTTTAGAATCTAATGCCTAATCCTAATCCAACTGCGTTTTCTTTAATGTCTTGACTGCTACGACTTACATTAAAGTTTACACCAAGATCCTTAGTAACAGGCATACTGTAACTAGCGAAAGCAACAGTTTGGTGAGTCATGTTGTCTTGTGTGCTGCCAACGCGAGTCTTAGCCCCTAACATAGCGAAACCAGGACCAACCTTAGCGCCCATTGTGGCACCAACTAGTCCATATTTGAAGTCGGGTCCGCCGTTGAAACCATTGTCGTACCCAAAACCTACAAATGGGCTAACAGGACCTAAGCTGACTTTACGTGAGCTTACTGTGGTTTCTACGCTGTTGACTAGGCCACCGCCATCAAACCTTGCGGTACGACCTTGTACCATTAAGCTAAGATCACCAAAGCTCTTGCCAACTCTTAGGTATTGAGCAGTACTGTCCTTGGCACCATTACGACCACTTACTGAGTCTACATCAAAACTGGCCCAGCCAGTGGCACCTGCTGTAGTAGATGCTGCTAGAGCTAAAACTGCAATTAGTTTCTTCATTTAGTTTCCTTTCAAATCTAATTACTACCCGTACAATGTACACGGTATTTTATTTAAAGTCAACCATTCTGAGTAAACAAATAAGTTATTGGATTTTTCTAGGGTTATATTGCCAATAACTATGTAGAAAAAGGGGCCGAAGCCCCTTGGATTTTTCTGTTTCTTGGTATTCCTACCTCAGCGGGCCTCAAGCGGCCATTGCGAATAACTCGTCGTTTGCGGTTATTTAATTTGCTTCTTTTACGGAGAGCGCCTACCGTGTTGTCCAGTCCTCTATTCAACGCCAATCGATACCATTTCATCCCCCCTGTTTTGGAGATGCCCGGATTCGAACCGGGATCTTGCTCGCTCGTCAATTTCCTTCATACAACAATAACTTATATTTATTTGCCGCTAGGAACCCGACCTTCGACCCCTTCGATGTAAAAGTTAATACGACCCTTCCAAGCATCATCTGCTGCTTGGTCCTTTTCAAGCACTACCTTACCGGTATTGTCTTTTAATGGACCTTGGAACACATTAAACGTACCAGCCTTCAATCCTGCTTTGATTTCGTCAACACGCTTCCGAGCTGATTCGGGCACAGTATCGGCGACCTTGATCAAGTCATTAGCACCTTCTTTGGTTCCCCATTTAGTATCCGCAGTTTTCCATGTACCGTTAAGCACATCGTT
>VFQS010003319.1_pt1 | contig 12346 bp, 10 predicted proteins | sample 3512361 | NCBI WGS metagenome assembly VFQS01 (sample SAMN10412375, study PRJNA504923) | tailings metagenome | isolation source: Relicate 1 Philex TSF3 active mining | place: Philippines
ATGGCTGCCCGTCAGGCAGCGGGATAGTTCGGCTGCATCGTAAACTATACACATAACTACCTGTTGAGCAGCGATAAGACTTTTTACACAACCCAAAGTCTAAATCAGAAAAATGAAGAGTACGTTTTTATACGCTGCTTGCAACCAGTATAAAATCCTCTCCCTGCAGCCAAACTGCTGGCTATGACCGGCGAATGGTGCACGGGGTTCAGTATCGCCGGACCTGGTGGCAGCCCATTCTGGCTACCCCTTCGAATTCTTCTTCAGCGCCTTCAGCGTTTCTTCCGCCCGCTTGCGGTCGGAGAATTCGAGGGTGATGGTGCGCAACTCGGAAGATTTACCCCCTTTTTTATCCCCGCCCTCGATGCGCACTTCCCGGATTTCGTTGGCTATGAAGGCTCCATCCTCCGCGGAGGAAGCATCTGGCTTGAAGCGGACGTTCTTTACTTCTCCAATCAACTCCCCATTGGCGATGACGCGCACGGTCGTGCGCATTTTGCCCGGAGCAGCGAGTTCCTGTCCCTGCACTACTTCGACGTTCATTTCGATTTTCTCACCGGGCGAGGCGGCACCGTTGTAGATGAAGGTCCGGGTTTCCTCGCGGCCGGGTTTGGCCTCGGCACCTCCTTTTTTCGTGATGATTTCAATAACGCCGTTTTTCCCCTGGTCGCCGTAGCGGGTTGTAGCACTTTCGCCTTTGAGTACGTTGATAGATTCTATATCTTCGGGTTTGACCGATTGCAGGGCCTGCTGGGAGGGCATGGTCTGCACGACCCCGTCAATTACGATGAGGGCCTCGGTCATCGTGTTCTTGGGCGCTTCGGAGCTCTCGATTTTCAGCGTGTCCCTCCGGATGGGGTAGCCTGTGACCACGGTGTGGGTATCCCTCTTTTCAGACTGCTCCACGATGATCAGCACTTTTTCCTTTTTGGGAAGGGTATCGGCAGCAGCTTCCCCAGACAATTTAACTTGCGGCGCGTCCGACAGGCCAGGCACAGCGAGCTCCCTTGCCTCCAGCGCCTCTATATGCTGCGCTACCCCCGCTAAAGGTGCCGATTGGGCCACTTGTATGGAGAAAAACAGGAACAGGCCTAAAATCACCGGCACGCTCGCGGTATGGGCGATGACGCGCCAGGAAGCCGATGGCCGACGGGCCAACATGCGGAGCCGCGAATGTATTTGTGCGGCAAACGTATTGTACAACATGTCTGATTGGTTTAATGGTTGTGAAATGAGGAGCATTGCGTATGCATAAGCCCCATGGCGAGGATGCCCGGCGACGGCCGCGTCGGCGATGAACTCGTGCGTGGCGCGCAGGCGGTCGCGAAAGCGGTAGATGAGCGGATTGTACCAGTGCAGGGCCACCCAGCACTCCATCAGAAGCACGTCGAGGGTGTGCCGCTGCCGTACATGCACCAGCTCGTGCTGCAAGACCATCTCGGGCAAGGATTGAACAGATGAAGAAAAAACGTAGCGAAAAAAAGAGGCAGGCTCCTGGAATTCTTCATGTACGACGAGCGTACAAGTACCGAAATCGCTCTTCCGGCCCCGGCGGATCAGCCCGAGGATCCGATAGCTGCGCAACACAAGCCGGCCAACGGCGAATGCAACGCCCGCCAGGTACGCCCCAAAAACGATTTCTCCGATGCGCGGCAATGCCCGCCCAGCCTCCAGGGCGCGCCCGGCCTGCCACTGCTGCAGCAGTGCGAGCAGGTTCGGGTCGAGCGCCTGCGGTGGTACCGCTTCCGGCGCGACCAAGACCCGGATGTGGGGGATAACGAACGCGAAGGCCGGTGCGAGCAGCAGGTACAGGCGGTTCACCTGCCAAAAGGTCTCTTTCCCATACCACCCTTCGTACAAGAGGTAAAATAGCGCCAGGGACAAAAAAGCCACCGCGAGCGAAAACAGATTGGGTTGCTGTACCACGAGCATGGGCTATCCTTGTTTGCGTTTGATTGCCTCGAGCAGATGCGCGATTTCTTCGGGGTCGGGCTGCTGCTCTTCCACAAAAAACGACAGCAATTGCCGCGGGGAACCATCAAAGTAATCCTGCAGTAAATGCCGAAAAGATGCCTTCAGGTAATCCTCCCTCTGCACCAGGGGAAAATACCGGTGCGTTTTCCCAAAGGATTCATACCCCAACCAACCTTCCGATTCCAGCTTGCGCACGATGGACGAAATGGTGGTGACCGGAGGCTTTGGCTCCTCCAGGGCATCGAGGATGTCTTTGACGAAGGCCCGCTCCATCCGCCAGACAATCTGCATGATCTGCTCTTCTTTTTCGCTTAACTTCTTCATACCACAAATATAAAACGATTTTTTAGTCATTCAACTATTTTTTCGTTAAAAAACTAAAAAATAGTTGAATGACTTTCGGACGGGTTTCCGGCGGAGTGAGGAAAGAGCTCGATACGGCCTGGAAACCGTAAAAAATTCCCTGGCTTATTCGCGAAGGTTGGAAACGGCGTGACCTTACCTCCTAAACCACTATAGGGGCAGATTCAACTGCCACCAGATCTCCATCGTCCGGGACGAACTCGCTATCCTAAACGCAAAATTCATTGATTTTCAAACTTTAACATAGTATATCCTATCCTTCTTTTCAGCAAAAAACCATAGGTTTTGTAAAAATGTCCAGTAGTATGCTCTATTTATTATCTTTAGCCCCTGCCCCGGAATTTGTTTATCATAAAACCCGGATTTGAATAAAATCAGATAAAGACCATATCATATACCACAGTGATTGCATTCGAACGCTTTGAACTGGACAACGGATTGAAAGTACTGATCCACGAAGACCACAGCACCCCGCTGGTCGCCGTCAATGTCCTCTACGATGTGGGCTCCAGAGACGAACAGCCCGATAAAACCGGTTTCGCGCACCTGTTCGAACACCTGATGTTCGGGGGCTCGGTGCATATTCCCAACTTCGACGACCGGCTGCAAAAGGCGGGCGGGGAAGACAACGCCTTTACCAACACCGATTATACCAACTTCTACGAAGTGCTGCCGGCTGAAAACCTCGAAACGGCCCTCTGGCTGGAATCCGACCGCATGCTGCGCCTGGACTTCAGCGAGGAAGTGCTCGACGTACAACGCAAAGTCGTGGTGGAAGAGTTTAAGGAAACTTGCCTGAACGAACCCTTCGGGGATATATGGCACCTGCTCTCAGACCTCGCCTACCAAAAGCATCCCTACCGCTGGCCGGTAATCGGTCTGAGGCCGGAACATATCGAACAGGCGCGCCTCGAAGAGGTCGAATCGTTTTTCTACCGCTACTATCGGCCCAACAATGCCGTATTGACGATTTCCGGCAAACTGGATCCCCGCAAGACGCGGAAACTGGTCGAGAAATGGTTCGCCGATATCCCTCCCGGGCCGATACCAACCCGCAAGCTGCCCGAAGAACCCCGCCAGGAAGGCTACCGACGCAAAACCCACCACGGGGATGTCCCGGTGGATGCCCTCTACATGGCCTTCCGTATGCCGGGCCGCGCCGACCGCGCATTCTACCCCGTGGATATCCTCTCGGATGTGCTCTGCAACGGGGAATCGTCGCGCTTGTACCGCCACTTGCTCAAGGAAAAACGCTTGTTTTCGCAAATAGATTGTTATGTCGTCGGTCAGTTCGACCCGAGCCTCCTTCTGATTGAGGGGAAAATATCGGACGGCATCTCCCCCGAACAGGCAGAGGCTGCCGTGTGGGACGAAATCCGGGAACTCCATAAGGCCCCCATCCCGGAGCGGGAACTCCAGAAATGGAAGAACAAAGCAGAAAGTAACCTGCTGTTCTCCGAGTTGAGCGCTCTGAGCAAAGGCATGAACCTGGCCTACTTCGAAGTACTGGGCGACGCCGACTTAATCAATACAGAGACGGCAATCTACAACGATATGCAGGCAACCGAGGTGTTCGATGCGGCTACTGCCATCCTGCAACCCGACAACTGCTCGACATTGTACTACTGCCGCAATAAGTCGTAAAACGACTCATTTTTCCCACTCGCCGACCCTATTGATTTGTTCACCTCATCATACCCAATATTTATGCGTGCAGCTTCCTTTATGCTCTGCCTTTTGGCCCTCCTGCCCGCTATGTCGCAGGCCCAGTCCTCCCTTTCCATGGAGCAACTGAAATCTTACCCTTTTCCCAATGAGCTCACTGCTTCCTCCGGTGGCGCACGCATTGCGTGGGCCTTCAACGAACAGGGGCAGCGCAACATTTACGTGGCGGAAGGCCCTGCCTTCGCTGCCCGCCGCCTTAGCAACTACCTCAAAGACGAGGGGCAGGAGCTGAGCAGCGTAGCGGTTTCCGCGGACGGCAAATGGGTGGTCTATATCCGTGGGGGCGATTTTGGGTCCAACTGGGACGATGCCCAGCCAGTGAACCCGGCGTTCAGCCCTGTCGCGCCCAAGGTACAGATATGGAGCCTACCCTTCGCAGGCGGCGAGCCCAAATTGCTGGGGGAAGGGGAGGAGCCTGCTATTTCCCCTAAAAGCGATGTGGTCGCATTTGTGAAGGGCGGGCAAATCTATACGGCCCCGATAGATGGCTCGGCGGCGGCAAAACCGCTTTTCTCCGCGCGCGGCACCAACGGCTCCCCCGTCTGGTCGCCCGACGGCAGCCGCCTGGCGTTCCAGTCTAATCGGGGCGACCACGCTTTCATCGGGGTATTTACCAATTCCGATACCCCCATCCTCTGGCTGGACCCCCAGTACAAGCGCGACGCCTCGCCCCGCTGGTCGCCCGATGGCAGGAAAATAGCCTTCATCCGCACCCCCGGCAGCGGAGGGGCTCCGGATTCCATCCTGACCCAGCGCCACTCGCCCTGGGCTATCTACACCGCCGATGCCGGCAACGGGGCCTCTTCCAAGGTCTGGGAGGCTCCCGGAACCCTGGCCGGCTCGGTCCCGAGCACCCACGGCGGCACCAACCTGCATTGGGCAGCGGCAGGACGCATCGTTTTCCTGTCTTACCACGACGGATGGCCCCACCTGTACTCCATACCCGAACAGGGCGGGAAAGAACTACTCCTCACCCCCGGCAGTTTCATGTGCGAATACATCAAACTCAGCCCCGACGGGAAAACCCTGGTCTTTGCCGCAAATGCCGGAAAAGACCCGCTGGACATAGACCGCCGCCACGTCGTCAAAGTATCCGTTGACCGTATGGATATGCAGGTCATGACGCCGGGCACCGGGCTGGAATGGACGCCTGCCGTGACCGGCGACGGAAAGACCATTGCGCTGATCAGCGCTACGGCACAGCGCCCGCCCATGCCGGCCATCATGCCTTTCAACGGCGGCCCCCTCAAACTCCTGGCCCAGGACCGGCTGCCCAAAGAGTATCCCTCCAACCAGTTGCTTACGCCCAAACAGGTCATCTTTCAATCTCCAGATGGATATACGGTACATGCCCAGCTCTTCGAAAAAACCGGCGGCAGCGCTAAAAAACCGGCCGTAGTGTATGTCCACGGGGGCCCTCCCCGCCAGATGCTGCTGGGCTGGCACTACTCGGATTATTATTCCAACGCCTACGCGATGAACCAGTACCTCGCCAACCAGGGCTTTGTGGTACTGTCGGTCAACTATCGCCTCGGCATCGGCTATGGGCATGCATTCCATAACCCGCCCCGCGCCGGCACCAATGGAGCCTCGGAGTACATAGACATCAAAGCCGCCGGCGACTGGCTGGCGCAGCAAAGCCAGGTGGACCCCGCCCGCATCGGCATCTATGGCGGCTCCTATGGCGGCTTCCTGACCGCCCTGGCCCTGGGCCGCGACTCCAGGCTATTCGCTGCCGGCGTGGACATCCACGGAGTACACGACCGCACCATCGAACGCACGCGCAACCTCGTGCTCCCCGACAAGTACGAACGCGCACCCGATGCGGGAAAAGCCCTGCAGGTGGCCTGGGAATCGTCGCCCATAGCCTACACCGATACCTGGACCTCGCCGGTACTCGTCATCCATGGCGACGACGACCGCAACGTGCGCTTCAGCCAGAGCACCGACCTCGTGCGCCGGCTCGAAGCCCGGGGAGTACCCCTGGAAACCTTGGTCATCGTGGATGATACCCACCACTTCATGCTGCACGCCAACGCCGTGCGGGTCAATAAGGCCGTCGCCGATTTCTTCAACCGCCGCCTAAAGTAGGGCAGCGACCCCTTCCCGAAGGATATCCAGCGCCTGGTCCACCTCCCGCTTGTGCGTCCGGAAACTGAGCACCGCAAAGCGAATCCAAAAGGCGCCGGATATCCGGGTGGAAGAGAGATACGCCCGACCGTCCTGCTGGACGTAGTGCAGCAGTGCTTCGTTGAAGGCGTCGGGGTCGCCCGACGGCGGCACGTAGCGGAAGATACAGATAGACAAGTCCGGAAACGGGCCGGTTTCAAAGCCCATAGCTTGCAGGTGCTCCCAGGCGTAGCGGCACAGCAGTACTTTTTCCTCCAGTGCGGCGCGGAAGGGCGCTACGCCAAAAACCTGCAGCGGCAGCCACAGGCGCAGCCCCCTGAAATGGCGCGTCAGCTCGGGAGATAAATCAGCGGGGGAGAGCTCTTCATCAGCCTCCATAGCGTCCTGGAGGTAGTGAGCTGTGTAGTGGTGCGCCCTGAACTGGGCCTCCACGTCGCGGATCAGCACGGCACCGAGTCCGTAGGGGATGAACAAGCCCTTGTGGGGGTCTATCGCGAGCGAGTCCGAGCGCTCTATGCCTTTGAGCAGATGGCCTACGCTGTCGGCCAGTATAAAGAACCCGCCGTAGGCACCATCCACATGGAACCAGAGCCGCTCCTCCTGTGCGAGGTCTGCGAGAGCATCCAGGGGGTCTATCGCGCCCGTGTCGGTAGTGCCGGCGGAGCCGACCAGCATAAAAGGCTTGAGCCCTGCACGGCGGTCGGCAATGACCATTTCCCGCAACACGTCGGGCTTCATACGGTAGTGCTCATCCATCGGCACATAGCGCAGAGGGGCTTCGCCCATGCCCGCCATGCGCAGCGATTTTTGCACACAGTGGTGGGTTTGTGCGCTCAGATAGACGGCTGCCTTGTCGTAGTCTGCGGCCTTGAGGCCATGAGCTTCCCGGGCCGTCGTGATAGCGATGAGGTTGGCGATAGATCCTCCCGAAGTCAGGTTGCCCAAGGCGTGTGCCGGATAGCCGACCACCTGGCACATCCAGCGCAGCAGGGCGTTTTCCACGCGCACCGCCCCCGGGTTGGCGTAAAAAATACCCGCATAGCGGTTGGATGCTGCCGCCAGATAATCACCCAGGGCAGCCGCGAACACTCCCCCACCGGGCACATAGCCTAAATGCCCGCCCGAGGCGGGGTTGATGCCGTTGTGCATGACCCCGGCATCTATGGCGGCGAGTACCGCTTCAAAGGGGCGCGACCCCTCCTGGATAGGCATTTCGCGGAATGCTGCGCCCGCGTCTGTATCCGGGGAATACACCCTGCTGTCCGGCAGGGCTTCGATGATATCGCTTGCATATTTTGCTATCTGTGCCGACCACTCGATCCGCTGTTCGGCGTCCGGCTCGAGTTGGCGCGCCATAGATTCCAGCCGGGCTAATTCTCTTGAATACATTTCTATTTTTTTTCGTTGAGCAGGGCCAGTTTTGCGATGAAATCGTCCAGCATCAAACGGATGTCCAGATGGGTATATACCCGTATGTTGCGCGCTGATAGGTTGGTGTCGTACCATCCGGCCTCATTGATTTTCGGGGCCGGCTTTAGCATGTAGCGGCTGGAGGATGGATCGGCTTCGAAAGAGGATTGCAGGGCCGTCAGCAATACTAAAGGGCTATCGCCTACAATATACGTTTCACCGATGGGCAAACCGTATCGCTGTGTCCCCTGCATTACTTGCTCAATCTTCGCAGTCAGGTAAGCCCCGATGCTTCCTTTGTCCTTAATTTTGTACAGCAGTTCCGAATACGACAACAATGCCTGCCGGTAGGTATCCCGCGGGACTTGCCACAACGCGAGATCCGAGTAGTTGAAGACCACCTGCGCGGCGAGGATGTCAATGCCCAGGTTGTACTCAAGGGGCGTATGCCCGGGCGGGGGCAGGGCCACGTCGCGGTACTCGGGTCCGCCGATCCAAATCAAGGTGAGGCGTTTGGCAATACCGGGTTCCATAAGATAAGCACTCGCGATATCGGTAAGTCCACCGCCGCAAACTACATAGAGAGGTAATTTGGTATCCTCCCGCAGGGCTTCCTGTACGATTGCTTTGGCCCCCTCGGAAATAATGGGGGTTGTGGTATCTTTCAGACCGATGCCTGCACCGTCATACACCGGGAAAGCCCCTTTCAGGCCCATTTTTACCAACAATGTTCGCACGGTATCGGAAGCACTTTCCGGAGTCTTCGGACTATCCATAAAGCCTTTGAAATACGAGCTTACAATCCCTCGTATTTCAACTGAAGGGGACAACACGTGGTGTGCTAGCTGCACCAGTCCATCCGGATCCCCTCCGAAGTCGTTGTCCAGGATGACCCGTATCCGGGGGGCGACCGTTTGGTTTGGAAAGAGCGGATGGTTCTGCGCCGATACACTGGCACCCAACGAAAGCAGCAGTCCTGCCAGTACGAGTAAGTTCTTCATATCCCCGATTGTTGAAACTTGCCCAAAAGTAGGGAAGCAGATTGAAACGGTGCTTTTTTTCAGCCATATAGTAGCGTTATACTCCCTCAAAAAGCCTTCGCATGGAAAAAAATGACCCTTTCCCGCCTCGCCTACCCAGACGATAATAAGTTCGTGGATCGTGCTATCGCAGCCCAAGCCAAATTCCGGGTGAGCGAAGACCGACATTTCAGAATCCTTCAGGAGGTTGATTTCCCAAAAATTGAAATGATTGGTAGAAAGGACTTTTACCAGAAGATTTTCGGGTAGGTATGCCTAATTCGATTGCACAGAGCTCTGTTTTGTCCTGATCATCCGATTTACTTTTTTAAAAACTCCCTTTCTCCAAAAAGTTTTTCTCCGGAATGCTATTTTTGGCACAGATTGCTCACAAGCTTGTTGTCAGGGGTCAGCGAGCGAAAAAACCGACCCTTCGCCGCAAGTCAAGTCTTTTCATCACATCTGCAAAAAACGGCAAATGATCGTCCATCAAGTGTTCTTTTGGTTGAAAAATCCGGCCTCCGCCGCCGACCGCGCAACGTTGATCGAAGGGGTAAAAAGCCTCGGCCAAATCGAAGGCGTACACCATTTGGTAGTGGGGGTTCCCGCCGCCACCGAGCCCCGGCCCGTCATAGATTCCAGCTACGACGTAAGCGAGTTGATGTACTTCGACAGCCTCGAGGCGCAGGAGGCCTACCAGAACCATCCGCTGCACCAACAGTTCATCCGGGACTGTGGCCCGCTGTGGCAGAAGGTACTGGTATATGACTTCGAAGCGGTCTGAGACAACTCCCCGCCGACCCCTCACAACCCATTCATTTTTGTAAAACCTTACGATCATGCATATCCTTCGAGTATCGGAGCGGACGCTGTGGTGTATCGCCGTTTTGCTCTCCATTTTCTCTCAGGCCCTGCTCGCGCAGCAGCCCGACAAGCTGGCGCTCAAAGCAGACAAGCTGGCACACAAGTACATCATCACCGACGGGCACGTGGACCTGCCCTATCGCCTCAAAGTGCGCAACTTCCAACTCACGCGCGAGTACATCGGCATCCCCGTGGAAACGACCGATGGGGATTTCGACTATGTACGGGCTAAAAAAGGCGGCCTCGACGCGCCGTTCATGTCCATCTATATCCCTTCCGACTACCAAAAGCAGCCCGATATGGGCAAAATATTAGCCGACTCCCTGATCGACATGGTCAACGGTATCGCAAAAGCACATCCCGACCGCTTCGCCGTGAGCGTCAGCCCGGACCAGGTCGAGGCCAATTTTAAAAAAGGCCTCATCTCCCTGCCTATGGGGATGGAAAACGGCGCCCCTGTGGGCAACGACCTCAAAAACGTGGCGTACTTCCACCAGCGTGGCATCCGCTACATCACCCTGACCCACGGGAAAGACAACCAGATCTGCGATTCTTCGTACGACACGACGCGCACCTGGAACGGCCTCAGCCCCTTCGGTCGCGAAGTAGTGGCCGAAATGAACCGCGTAGGTATCATGGTGGATATCTCACACGTGTCGGACAGCACGTTCTACCAAGTGCTGCGCCTCACGAAAGTGCCCGTCATCGCCTCCCATTCCTCCTGCCGCAAGTTCACGCCCGGCTTCCAGCGCAACATGGACGACGATATGATCCGCGCCCTCGGCAAAAATGGCGGGGTCATCCAGATCAACTTCGGCTCGACCTTCCTCGACAGCAAAGTGGCTGAGTACAACAACCAAAAGCGCGAAGAGCTGCGCCTGCTGCTCCAGGAAAAAGGCCTGCGCTACGGCACCCCCGAAGCACGCGCCGTCATTGACGAGTTCCAGAAGAAAAACCCCAACCTCTACGCTGACGTCAAGACCGTTGCCGACCACATTGACCACGTCGTCAAACTCGCAGGCGTAGACCACGTCGGGCTGGGCTCCGATTTCGACGGGGTCGGCGACTCGCTGCCGACCGGCCTGAAAGATGTGTCGCAATACCCCAACCTCATCCGCGAATTGCTCGCCCGGGGATACTCGGAAAGCGATATCGCCAAAATCTGCTACCGAAACGTCTTCCGCGTCTGGCGGGCTGTCGAGGCAGCCGCCCTGTAGGACTGCCGCAACGGGCAATTGCGAATTTTCGCTTTTTTCCGTACGTTTGTATCTTATGACAGCAAACACACAGCAGCGGATACTCTTCGGACTAAAAGTGAAGCAGTTCCGCCAGGCCCGCAACCTATCGTTTGCGGACCTGGCGGGCCTCACCGGAATGTCCATTTCCTACCTCAACGAAATCGAAAAGGGAAAAAAATTCCCCAAAGAATCGAAGGTCGCCCTGCTCGCCAACGCCCTCCAAATCCCCGCCCCGGAGTTGCTCTCCACGGAGCTGGGCGAAGGCCTCGCACCCGTAGCCGAACTGCTGCGCACCAACTTCCTCAACGAACTCCCCCTCGCCCTCTATGGCATCGAACTCTCCAAAGTGGTAGAGCTCATCGCCGGGGCCCCCGCACGGGTGGGCGCGTTTATCTCTACCCTGCTGGAGCTGTCGCGCGACTACGCTGTCAAGGAAGAGCATTTCTATTTCAGCGCGTTGCGCGCCTACATCGAACTCCACAACAGCTACTTCGAGGACCTCGAGCAGGAAGTACTGCGCTTCAGCCGGCGCTACGAACTGCCCACCACCCGACCCCTGGCCCCCGATTACTTGAAAGACCTGCTGGAAAAAGCGTTCGGCTACCGCGTACAAGACCACGGGCTCGACCCCTACCCCGAACTCCAGCCTTTGCGCTCGGTATTTCTACCCAAGCATCGGGAACTGCTGCTCAACAGCAAACTCAACGCCACACAGCGCTCCTTCCAGTTCGGAAAAGAACTCGGCTTCCAGTTCCTGGGCATCCGGGAGCGCGCGCTTACCTCTTCCCTCCAGAGCGGGCGCAGCTTCGAAGAGGTGCTCAACCATTCCAAAGCCATCTATTTCTCCGTCGCCCTCCACATCCCCCAGCCTCTGCTGATTGCGGAAATGGAGGCGTTTTTTGAGCAGGAGCGCTGGGATGCACAGGCTTTTCTCGACATCATGCAGCGATTTGACGCCACCCCGGAAATGTTGTTCCACCGGCTCACCAACATACTGCCCCGCTTCTTTGGCATGCGCAAACTCTTCTTCCTGCGCTTCGTACACGACCCGACTTCCGATTCTTTCCGCGTGGACAAGGAGCTGCACCTCGGCATACGCCGCCCCCCTCACGCCCACCGCCTCAACGAACACTACTGCAGGCGATGGGTGTCGCTGTCGCTGCTGCGGGCGTTGCAAAGCATGGGTCACGGCGGAGGCCCTGTGGCCACCGCCCAGATATCGCAGCAGCTCAACTCAGAAGACGCCTATCTCTGTATCGCCATCGCCCGCGCAGACTACCCGCTCCCCGATAACAACGTCAGCGTCACCATCGGCCTGCACCTTTCGCCCGAGCTGAAGCAGCGCGTCCGATTCCTACAGGACCCTGCTATCCCGCACCGACAGGTACATACCACGTGCGAGCGCTGCCCGATACCGAACTGCAGCGAACGCACTGCCCCACCCCTACTCGTCGAAAGCCGCCTCAAAGCACAGCGCATACAGGAGAGACTGGAAGAATTGATGCAATAGCCCCCACATATGGAACTTTTGAAACCGGGTTGTGGTTAAACGTACACTATGGAAAAGAAAAAAAACAGCAGGACACCGGAAATCGTCAACCGCAAGGCGCGGGTCGAATACCA
>VFQS010003323.1_pt1 | contig 12331 bp, 7 predicted proteins | sample 3512361 | NCBI WGS metagenome assembly VFQS01 (sample SAMN10412375, study PRJNA504923) | tailings metagenome | isolation source: Relicate 1 Philex TSF3 active mining | place: Philippines
GCCGGCACCGCTGCGGAACTCGGCGGCCGTGAGGGTGGCGCCGCCGCTCAGGCCGTTGAACACCGCCCGATCCAGCACCAGGGAGTCGGCCCCGTTGCCGAAGTCGGTGATCACATCCACGTTGGTGACCGCATCCAGGGCCCCCAGGAAGAAGAAGCGATCCGCATCGCCGCCGCCGCTGAGGGTGTCGTTGCCGGTGAAGCCGTTGATCAGGTCGGTGCCCCAGCCGCCGCTGAGGTTGTCATCGCCGGCGGCGCCGTTGATCGTGTCGTTCCCGGAGCGGCCCGCCAGAACGTCGTTGCCGGGGGTGCCGTTGAACACCTGGCCGGCCACGGTGCCCTGCAGCTGGATCTGAGCCGCGGTGAGGGCACCCCGGTTGGCCAGCACCGCGATCTGCACAGCGCCGTAGGCGTTGCCGTTGCCGTCGGCGTCGTAGTACAGCCAGCCGTTGCTGGAGTTGTAGATCAGCCGTTGCTCGGGGGTGCTGGCAGCGATCAGCCCAGGGCCCACCGCCAGTTCCGCGGCGCTGAGCACACCGGCGGTGGTGACGGTGTCGAAGATGGTGCGATCGAGCCGCAGGCTGTCTTCCTGGTTGAAGTCGAGGATGCGGTCCACGTTGGTGGGGCCGAGCAGGCTGTTGAACAGCACCACATCAGGGCCGCTGCCGGTGGTGATCTGGTCGGAGCCGTCCCCGCCGTTGATGGCGTCGCTGCCGGCGCCGGCATCGATCGTGTCGTTGCCGCCGAGGCCATTGATGGCATCGTTGCCGGCCAGGGTGGTGAGCACGTCGGCGTTGGCGGTGCCGTTGAGCACCACGTCCTGCACCGGCGGCGGGCCGGCCAGCAGGAAGGTGGCGGCGTTGATGGTGGGCACCACGCCCGTGAGGGGGTTGGCCTGCAGCCTCGCGAAGCGGATCGGTGCTGCGGCGCCGTTGCCATCGCGATCGAAGAAGAGATCGCCGTTGGTGGTGTTGAAGAGGATCCGCTGGGCGGCGGCATTGGCGGTGGTGACGCCGGCGCCGCTGCGGAACTCGGCGGCGGTGAGTGCGGCCGTGCCATTGATGGTGGGGAAGGCGCTGCGGTTGAGCACGATCCGCTCACCGGCCTCGTAGTCGGTGATCGTGTCTACGTTGCCCGCCAGCACCTCGCTGGTGAACACCCAGCGGTCCACGCCGAGGCCACCGGTCATGGTGTCGTTGCCGCCGCCACCGTTGAGGGTGTCGTTGCCGTCGCCGCCCACCACGGAGTCGGCGCCCAGGCCGGCCATGATCTGGAAGTTGATCGGGATGGGCAGGCCATTGGCATCCAGGATCGGGTTGCCGGCGGCATCCACCTGGGGTGCGGAGGGGCCGCCGTTCACGCCGGCGCCGGAGAGCACGTCGTCGTAGGCGGAGCCGATCAGGCCCTCCACCGAGAGGAAGGCATCGGGGGGGTTCACGCCGATCGGCACCACCGCGGCGCCGGAGTTGCTCAGGTTCACGTCCACACCGAGGCGGCCGCCGCTGATCACGCTGATGCCGCCCTGGCCCAGGCTGCGGGTGTAATCAACGGTGTCGAAGCCCAGGCCGCCGTCGTACAGGTTGAGGAAGCCGATCTGGCCGGGATCGTTGGCGAACAGGTCGTTGCCGTCGAGGCCGAACATGATGTTGCCGCCGAGGCCGCCATCGATCGTGTCGTTGCCGGCACCGCCATCGATCACATCGTTGCCGCCGCCGCCGTAGATGCGGTCGTTGCCATCGGCACCGTCGATCACGTCGGCGTCGCCGATCGGATCCATGTTGCCGAGGGCATCCACGCTGCCGTTGTCGCCGTAGATCACGTCGTCGCCGAACCCGCCCTGGATCACGTCGGCACCCAGGCCGCCGGCCACGGTGTCGTTGCCGTCGCCACCGAACATCTGGTCGATGCCGGCACCGCCGTTGAGGCTGTCGTTGCCGGCTTCACCCCAGAGGAAGTCGTCGCCGGAGGAGTCGGTCACGATGTCGTCACCGTCGCCGCCGTGGAGGAAGTCGTTGCCGTTGCCGCCCTCCACGGTGTCGTTGCCGCCGTCGGCCCACACCGTGTCGTTGCCGCCCATGCCGTTGAAGGCGGTGCCCGCATCGGTGCCGCCGAGCACTTCGCTGGCGTTGCCGTAGCCGTTCGGGTTGAGCACCCCGCGGGCATCGCGGTAGTCACCCATGTTTCCGTAGAGCACGCCGTTCACCACACCGGCGGTGTTGGTGCCGTCGGGGTTGCGGAAGTTGCGCAGGGCCGCCAGGGAAACAAAGGTGAGGGCGCTGGAGAGCTCCACGGTGGCATCTGCCACCGAGAAGATGTCGGCGTAGAGGTGCTTCACGCCGGAGTTGCGCATCACCAGATCCGACATGAACAGACCATCGATCTGCAGCAGGATGTTGGTGCCGGCGAGGCGGTTCAGGTAGTAGAAGCGATCGCCGTTCTGGAGCTTCACCATCTGGGTGGCGAAGATCACATCCAGGGTGGAGCCGAGCATGCCGCCGGCCACCTTGGCCTCGGCCAGGCCGCCCACCCAGAGATCGATGTTCCAGAAATCGGTGTTGCCATTGGCGCCCATGAAGGTGGCGTCGTTCATCGCCGCGTCAGCTGCCGCGTCGAGAGCGTTGGCGTAGGTCTTCACCGTGGCGGTGTCGGCCAGCTCCAGGGCCGCCCAGTCGTTGAGGGTGAGGCCGGGGGTGCCGAACTGCAGCAGGATCGCGTCGCGGGCGTAGGCCTTGATCAGGTTCTTGAGCGTGATCGTGGGGTGCAGCAGGTTCATGCCCACCTCGTCCCAGCTGCCGTAGGGCTTGAGGGTGCTCATGCCCGTCTGGGCGTAGAGGTCGGCCCGGGTGTCGTTCCAGCTGGGCAGGCCGGCATCGCGGCCGCGCACGATGTTGAGTGAGGCCAGGTCGAGCTTCTGACCCACCAGTGCATTGCGCAGGGTGTCGGTCATCCATTCATCGATCTCGTTGCCCACCTGCCGCGACATGCCGATGCCGATCGCACCATCGGTGTTGTCGTTGTAGAGATTCGGTGCCAGGAAGGCCGTGAGCAGCGGAATCTTGCCGATGTTGCCGGTGGGGATGCCGCTGACCTGGTTGAACTCGCCGAGGTCGACCGTTTCGGTGAGCATCGAGTGGCCGAAGCGGTACACCGCGTTGGCAAACTCCGAGGAAATCGCGGGGTTGATGGTGATGTCGTAGCCCGCGAAGGCGTTGATGTTGGGGCTCAGCTTCCGCGCGAACTCGGCGAAGATCATGTGCTGATACACCATCTCGGTGACCAGCTTTGCCGACTGGAACACCTCTTCGCCGGTCCAGGTGGTGACACCGCCGGCGCCATCGGTGCCGGTGTAGTTGCCGGTGGCCGGGTTGTACACCAGAGCGTGATCCTGGATCAGCTTGGTGACGTTGCGGTTGTGCTCCTTGTGGAAATAATCGTGGATGGCGGTGAGGCCGATGTTCTCGTTGGCCCGGCCATCACCGGCCACGAAGTGCACATCCACGTCGTTGAACGTGCCATAGCCGGCGCCCGTGAAGTTGGCCTGCATCACGGTGGCGTAGTTCGCCGGGTTGTCGCCGGCGGCCGTCATCACGAAATCCGCGGCCGTGAAGCCCGGCGGGATCACGAAGCCGCGGGGCACCGTGGGGCCGGCCACGGCAAAGGGGGCCATGTCGTCGAGGAAGGCCGCGCCGGCCGTCTTGAGCACCAGGTTGCTGGCCGCCAGCAGGGTGCGGTCGGTGTCGGTGACGTAGACGGGGGTCTGGGCGGGGTCGTTGGCGTTGTAGGCCACAAAGAAGGCCTGGGTGCCGCCCTGCAGGAACACCGTGTTGTCGGCGTTGAGCCGCAGCACCGGCACATCCTCCACGTTGTAATCGTGCAGGGTGAGGCCGATGATCGCGGCGTTGGCCTTGATGTCGGCCCAGGTGGCGAGCTCGCCGTTGATGCCGGTGGTGCCCTGGCGGCTCACCAGGTTGCCGCTGGACACCACGGTGCCGTTGGCCAGCGTGATGTATTCACGCAGGAAGCCGGTGTGGCTCTCCGAGGAGCCGTAATCCTGGCTGAGGTCGATGAACGGCGAGATGGTGTTGGTCGACTCGAGGTTGACCGTGTTGGTGCGGGAGGCGATGAAGTAGTTGGAGCCGCCCGGCACGTAGAGGGGGTCGCTCGGCAGGATCGGCACATACACCTTGCCGTCGGCACCTTTGTGCACGAAGTCGAGGCCGTGGTCGAAGAACTGGCCGAGCAGGGCCATGAAGCCGCTGTAGGGCAGCGGGTTGGTGGTGCCGGTGAGGGGGCTGAGGCGGCCGCCGGGTGCGCGGTTGGGATCGTCCTGCACCAGCAGGGTGGGCAGGCCGGCCTGGTTGTTCACCAGGTTGCTGATCGTGCGCGGGCGGGCGTCGTAGATGTTTGTGCCCCGCACCGAATAATCGATGACGTAATTCGGGCTCCACACGGCGTTGCTGCCGGGGCCATGGGGGGCAGGGGTGCTGAGCGTGAAGCCGCCCACGTCGTACGACCAGTTGACCAGGCCGCCGTTGCCCCAGCCGCGCAGCACCTGGCCCGTGCCGCTGGTGGTGGTCCACAGCGGCGTGAGGGCGCTGCCGGTGGACTGCTGCAGCAGCAGGGCATCGGCCTGCGTCTGCTGGAAGGTGAAGCTGTTGTAGGTGTCGCGCGTGAACAGCTCGTTGGCTGCCCCCCAGGTGGGGTTGTTCACGTTGTTGCCGATGCCCTGGGTGTCCCGGATGCCGGTGGGATCGATCGGCTGCAGCGGCCGGTTTCCGGGCAGGCGAAGCTGGGCCAGCAGGAACTGCAGATCGGTCAGATCAAGGGTGATTCCGGGGAGGGGCACGGTGAGAACCGGGTGAAGTCAGATCCCATCACAATGCCCGTTGTTTTATGGCTTGGTCAATGCCTTTCTGAACGACTTCTGAGAATTGACTATAGCTTGACCTTTCAGATCTTTGCGCTCCAGTCTTTGCAAGGGTTGCGCGATTGTTGCGCTTCCCAGATTTCACTTTCCTTTCACCCGGCGCGGGCCTGCGGGCCTGCCTCCCCGGCGCCCCCGCCCACCAGACACTCCCACAGCGCCTCCGCTTCCATCTCCAGGGCGGGCAGCGCCTGATCCTCCAGGGCTCCGGCCGGGCGGGCCCCGAGGCTGTTGAGCAGCAGGCAGCCGCCGTCGCCGCGGCTTTCGGCGGCCGCCGCCCAGCGGGCCAGCTGCTCCGGCCGCAGGCTGGCCTCGCGGGCCAGGCCCAGGGCCAGGGCCCGGCCGCGCATCACCCCCGGCAGGCACCCGCTGGCCAGCGGCGGTGTGAGCCAGCCGCCCCCGTGGCGCACCAGCAGGTTGGCGGCGCTGGCGCAGCAGAGCTCCCCGGCCACGTTGAGCAGCAGGGCGTCGTCGGCGCCGGCGGCCTGGGCCTCGCGCCGGGCCTGGATGGCGCTGCCGTAGGCGAAGGTTTTGCAGCGGCTCAGCACGCTGAGGGGATCGCGCCGCTCGCTGCGGCTGATGCGCAGCCGCAGCGGCGGGGCCGCCCCCTGGGCCAGGGCGCTCAGCTGCAGCCAGAGGCGGGGCCGGGCCGGCTCGGGCAGCGCCAGGCCGCGGCCGCCGCCCCCCCGGCTCCAGCTCAGCCGCAGCGCCCCGCTGTGGAGGCCGCTGCGGCGCACCGCCTCGGCCAGCAGGGCCTCCACCCGCTCCACCGGCGGTGGGGCCGGCATCCCCAGCAGCGCCGCCCCCTGGGTCCAGCGGGCCAGGTGCTCCGCCAGCAGCAGGCCCCGGCCGCCGCGCACCAGCACGGTTTCGAAGATGCCGTCGGCCAGCAGCAGGCCCCGGTCGTCGAGGGGCACCGCCAGCTCCTGGCTGCTGCCCCAGCGCCCCTCCCCCAGCGGCGGCCCGATCCAGGCGATGCCGGCGGTGGTGGCGCTCACGCCAGGGCCTCCAGCAGGGGCCGGATCTTCCAGCCCATCTCCTCGGCCTCACCGGCGGGGTCGGAATCGGCCACGATGCCGCCGCCGGCGTGCAGCCGCAGCCGCCGGCCGCGCAGCAGCAGGCTGCGGATCAGGATGCTGCTGTCGAAGCCGCCATCGGCCTGCAGGTGGAAGAGGGAGCCGCAGTAGGGCCCCCGCGGCACCGGCTCGAGGCCGTTGAGGCGCAGGCAGGCGCGCACCTTGGGGGCGCCGGTGATCGAGCCCCCCGGCCAGCAGGCCCGCAGCAGCTCCACCAGGCCCTGGCCCGGCGCCAGCTGGCCGGTCACCACCGAGGTGAGGTGATGCACCTGGGGGTAGCTCTCGAGGCCGAGCAGCTGGGGCACGTCGATCGAGCCCGCCTGGCAGACGCGGCCCAGGTCGTTGCGCAGCAGGTCCACGATCATCACGTTCTCGGCCCGGTCCTTGAGCGAGCAGAGCAGCTCCGCGGCCGCATCGGCATCGCGGCCCGGATCGCCGTGGCGGGGCCGGGTGCCCTTGATCGGCCGGGTCTCCACCCGGCCATCGGCCTCCAGCCGCAGGAAGCGCTCGGGCGAGGCCGAGAGCACCGCCTCCTCCCCGGCGATCGCCAGGCCGGCGAAGGGGGCCGGGCAGTGGCGCCGCAGCCGCCCGTAGAGCGCCAGGGGATCGGGCGGCTGCGCCAGCACCGTTTCGCAGCAGGCGGTGAGGTTGGCCTGGAACAGGTCGCCGGCGGCGATCCAGGCGCGCAGCTGCTCCACCTGGGCGGCGTAGCGCTCGGGCGGCGTGTGCCAGTGCCAGGCATCGAGCGGGATGCCGGGGGCCAGCGCCGGCTCCGGCAGGGGCGCCGCCTCCACCGGATCCGGCAGCGCCGCCACCAGCCGCTCCACCGTCGCCAGCCGGGCGGGGTCGTGCCCCTCCAGCCAGAGGCGCCTGCCCTGGCGGTCGAAGTGCAGCAGCGGATCGTGGCGCACCGCCCAGAGGCTGGCCATGTCGCTGGCCTGCCAGTGGGGGGCCGGCTCCACCCAGGCGCCGGCCTCGTAGGCCAGCCAGCCCAGCCAGGCGCCGCCGCCGGCCCGCAGGGCCGCCAGGGCCGCGAAGGGATCGCGGGCCCCCGGCGCGCCGGGCAGGCCGCGGCATTCCACCCGCTCGCAGGGCGCCGCACCGAGCACGGCCCGGTTGCCCAGCGGGCCGCCATCGCCCTCCAGCAGCACCAGCCCCGCCGGGCCATGCTCCGCCGCCAGGGCGCGGGCCACGGCCCAGGGATCGCGCCAGGCCAGCTCCCGCCGCAGGGGCTCCGCCATCAGAGGCCCACGCCTACCAGATCGGGGCGGCCAGCCTGGCGCAGGGCGGCATCGCGGATGCGGCAGCTGTCGCACACCCCGCAGGGGCTGCTGCCGCCGCTGTAGCAGCTCCAGGTGCGCTCCAGCGGGACCCCCAGGCGCAGCGCCTGGCGCACGATCTCCTCCTTGCTCCAGCGCAGCAGGGGGGCCCAGAGGCGAGTGCCTCGGCCCTCGCGGCCCGCCTTGCTGCCGAGGTCGGCCAGGGTCTGGAAGGCCTCCAGGTAGTCGGGCCGGCAATCGGGATAGCCCGAGTAATCCACGGCGTTCACCCCCAGCACCAGGGCCCCGGCGCCTGCGGCCTCCGCCAGGCTCAGGCCGAGGGCGATGAACACCGTGTTGCGGCCGGGCACGTAGGTGCTCGGGATCTCTCCCTCCGGCGTGGCTTCGGCGGGGATGGCCAGGCCGGTGTCGGTGAGGGAGGAGCCGCCCCAGCTGGCCAGGTTCACCTCGATCACGCGGTGATCGGCCAGGCCGAGGGCGCCGGCCAGGTGGCGGGCCGCCTCCAGCTCGCGCCGGTGGCGCTGGCCGTAGTCGAACGACAGGCCGATCACCCGCAGGCCGGCCTCCAGGGCCAGGGCGGCGGCGGTGGCCGAATCGAGCCCGCCCGAGAGCAGGGCCACGGCGGTGCCGCTGGGCAGGGGGTTGGGGGGAGGCGGTGGCGTTGTCACCGGGCCATTCTGGTCGGCCGCCTCCACAGGGCGCTGGCAGCGGCCACTGGCGCCGACCGGTGGCGCCGACCGGCCGGCCTGCCCAAGATGCGGGCAGCCGTTGCCCCGCCTGATGTCCGCCGTTTCCGCCCCCGCCGCGCTGCTGGGGGCTGCGCTGCTGGCTGCCACCCTGGCGCCACCGCTCGCGGCGGCGCCGGCCACCCCCGATCTGGGCGGCTACCCCACCCCGGCCGCCGGCGAGCGCCGCTGGCTGATCCAGCTGCCGGCCCAGCCCCCCGCAAGCCCGGATCCGAACCTCTCCCGCGCAGCGGCCGACTGGCGGGTGGAGCTGATCGTGGGGCGCGAGCAGTTGGTGGATTGCAACGTGCACCGGCTGGCCGGCGAGCTGCGGCCCGAGCCCCTGCCTGCGCTCGGCACCACTGTGTACCGGGTGAAGGGCGGCACCGCCATGATGTCCACCCGCCGCGCCTGCCCGGGCGAGGCCCCCAAGCGCCGCTTCGTGGGCCTCGGCGGCAAGCCCTTCGTGGTGGCTTACAACCCCAGCCTGCCGATCGTGGTGATCGCGCCGCGGGAGCTTGAGGTGCGCTGGCGGCTGTGGAAGGCCGAAACGCGCCAGCAGCGCGCCCGCGCCCTCTGAGCCCGGCCCCCGAGATCCCATGGCGTTTCCCCTGCTCCGCCTCCGCCCCGGCGGCCCCCGCCGCCCGGGCCGCCCCCGCCGCCGGCGCGCGGCAGCCCTGCTGCTGGTGCTGGCCACCGGGCTGCTGGGCGGCTGCCGCTGGCTGCCCCAGCCGCCGGTGAACCTGCAGGTCACCATTTCGGTGGCTGGCAACGACCGCTTGTCGCAGCTCAGCCTGCGCCGCCTCGCCAGCCAGATGGCGGACGACTTCATGCGGGCCAACCCGGGTGTGTACATGCACCTGCGCTTCTTGCCGGAGGCTGAGCTGCTCCCGGCGCTCCGGACCCGCTCATCGCTGGGTGCCGGCCCCGATCTGGTGATCGCCGGTGGGTCCTCCACCGATGCCCTGTTCCGGGAGGGCCTGATCCGCCCGCCCTCCATTCCTCTGTCGCGGCTCTATCCACTGCACCTGCGCTTCCTGGCGTCGTTCCGGAAGCCGGGTGGTTTCGCCGCGATCCCCTTCCTCGTGCAGCCCCCGCTTGCCTGTTACGACAGACGTCGCCTGCAGCAGGCGCCTGCGCGGCTCGATGATCTGCCGCGTTTGGCGGCGGCCGGCCGCCGCATCGGTTTGTCGCTGACGCCCACGGAACTGCTCTGGACAAGCAGCGGTTTCGGCGCCCAGGAGCCGATGCTGCGGCTGATGGCCCCAACCCCCGAGCGGGTGGTGCTCAGCCCGGCGGAGCGGCAGGCCATGACCAGCTGGCTGCAGTGGCTGTACCGCGCCAATGTGGAGCCCAATCTCCAGTTCATGGAGAGTGCCAACCAGTTGGTGGAGCGATTCGAGAGCGGCTCGCTCGATTGGATCAGTTGTCCGGGCACCGCCATCAGCCGTCTGCGCAGGGCTCTCGGCAGCAATCTGCAGGTTTCCCCACTGCCTGCCGGTGTGGATGGGAAGCCCTCCCAACCCCTGGCCCGGCTGCTCCTCTTCGGTTTCGGCCGGGATTCCAATGCAGGCGAGCGCCGCGCCGCTGAGAAGTTCGCCCTGTTCGCCCTCAACGACTACAGCCAGAGCAACCTGATGGTGCGCGCTCTCGGCAACATGCCGGTGAACGGAAATGTGATCGTGCCGGTGAAGGAAGTGCCCGACCTCGGCCCCCTGGAGGCCAGCCTGTCCCATTCCGTGGTGCTCGATTTCCGTGGTGGCATCGGTCTGGCCCGGCAGGCCGAGCCCCTGCGCCAGCTCCTCAAGGAAACCGTCTACGGCGAGTCGTCAGCTGACGCCGTTCTCGAGGGCATCCAGGCCCTCGGACAGTCCACCCGCTCCACCACGCCATGAACCAGCTTCTCTACGTGCTGATGGGCTGGGTGGGCATGCTCACCCGCCCGGCCGTGCTGCTGCAGACCGGGGTGATCCTCGGCCTGCTGTTCGTTTACGGCGGCTGGAAGGGGCGCGCCCGGCCCGGCAGCGCCAGCTGGCGGCCGGTGCTGGCCAAGCTGGTGCTGATCGCGGCCCTGGCCCTGGTGGCCCTGCTGATCGGCCTGGTGGGCCTGCCGGTGGGGCTGCTGCAGTTCCTGGCTTCGCTGCTGCTGGTGTGGACGGGGCTCGAGGTCATCCGGCTGCTGCTGCACCGGGTGCAGCCCCAGGGCCTGGTGGATGGCTACTGGTTCAGGGCGGTGCGGCCCCTGTTCCTGCTGCTGGCCGCCGTGGGCCTGATCGAGCGCTTCGATGGCCTCGAGGAGATCGCCGGCCTGCCGCTGATGCACCTCTTCGATCAGCCGCTCACCGCCGGCAGCCTGCTGCTGCTGCTCGCTCTTCCCTACTTCCTGGTGGTGCTCTCGGAGCTGCCGGTGCTGCTCTGCGGCCTGGCCCTGCAGCACCTGCTCGGCATCAGCCCGGCCAACCGCAAGGTGTTCGAGCTGGTGCTGCGCTACGCGCTGATCAGCCTGGGCGTGCTCTGGCTGGCCAACCAGGTGGGGCTCAACGGCACCACCATCGCCGCCATCGCCGGCGGCCTCTCGGTGGGTCTGGGCTTCGGCATCAAGGAGGTGTTCTCCAACTTCGTGAGCGGCCTGTGGCTGCTGTTCGAGGGTTCGGTGCGCCCCGGCGATGTGCTGGTGGTGGATGGCGATGTGTGCCAGGTGCGCAAGCTGGGGCTGCGGGCCACCACCCTCTGGCGCGACGGTGACAACGCCGAGCTGGTGGTGCCCAACCAGACCTTCTTCACCGCCACCGCCACCACCTACACGGGCACCGATGAGCGCCGCCGCAGCCAGGTGCTGATCGGCGCCGACTACCGCCACGATCCCGAGCAGGTGATCGCCCTGCTGGAGCAGGTGGCCAGCGCCCACCCGCGGGTGCTGCCGGAGCCGGCGCCGAAGGCCTTCCTGCTCGATTACGGCGAATCCTCGATCGATTACGCCCTGCGCTTCTGGATCGCCGATCCGATGACCAACCTCTCGATCTCCAGCGAGATCCGGCGCACCATCTGGCGGGTGTTCAAGGAGAACGGCATCGAGATTCCCTTCCCGCAGCGGGTGCTGCACCGGGCCGACCTCCCCTGAGCCCAGCCGCGGCGCCTCAGCGCACCCCCAGCCACTTGTGGCTCTGGAGGCTGAGGCGCCAGGCGGGGTGGGCGCGCACGAAGGCCACCGCCAGCTCCCGGCCCGCCTCGCTCTCCCAGCCGGGCTGGAGCAGCAGGGCGGGCGGTTCCAGCCCGGAGCCGGCTCTGGCCTCGGCGGCCGCCGCTGCCATCGCCTCGGCGAAGGCAAGGTCGGCGGGCTCATGCACCACCACCTTGAGCTCATCGCAGGCCGCCAGCAGCCCGGGGCCCGGTGGCCGGTGCCGCTTGGGCGACAGGGTGATCCAGGCGAAGCGGCCGCTCAGCTGCAGCGGGGCGGCGCCGCTGGTTTCCAGGTGCAGGGGCAGGCCGCTGGCGGCCAGTGCAGCGCAGAGCGCGCCGAGATCGTGCTCCAGCGGCTCGCCGCCGGTGATCACCGCGAAGGCGGCACCGGCGGCCGCAGCCGCGCCGGCCTCGGCGGCCAGGTCCGCCAGGCGGCGCTGCGGATGGACGGCCTCGGGCCAGGAGTGCTTGGTGTCGCACCAGGGGCAGCCCACAGCGCAGCCGGCCAGGCGGATGAAGAAGGCGCTGCGGCCTGCGTGCAGCCCCTCGCCCTGCAGGGAGTGGAAGGTTTCCACCACGGGAATGGCCGGACTCGCCGAGGTGCTCATGGCTGAATCCTGGTGCGGGGCTCATCCATCGGTGTTGACACCAGGGGTGGGCTGAGCCTCCGGCTACGCCGCGCCGGGGCCACGCCGCTGCTGCGCCGCCTCGATCAGCCCGCGGAACAGGGGGTGGGGCTTGCCCGGGCGCGACAGGAACTCGGGGTGGTACTGGCAGGCGGTGAAGAAGGGGTGATCCTTCAGCTCGATCAGTTCCACCAGGCGGCCATCGGGCGAGGTGCCGCTGATCTCGTAGCCGGAGGCCAGGAAGCGGGGCCGGTAGGCGTTGTTGAACTCGTAGCGGTGGCGGTGGCGTTCGTACACCACCTCCTCGCCGTAGAGCTGCTGGCCGAGGGTGCCGGGCGCCAGCCGGCAGGGGTAGACCCCCAGCCGCATCGTGCCGCCCAGGTCGACCACGTCCTGCTGCTCGGGCAGCAGGTGGATCACCGGATGGGGCGACTCGGGATCGAGCTCGGCGCTGGTGGCCCCCTCCAGGCCGGCCTGGTTGCGGGCCCACTCGATCACGGCGCACTGCATGCCCAGGCACA
>VFQS010003324.1_pt1 | contig 12330 bp, 8 predicted proteins | sample 3512361 | NCBI WGS metagenome assembly VFQS01 (sample SAMN10412375, study PRJNA504923) | tailings metagenome | isolation source: Relicate 1 Philex TSF3 active mining | place: Philippines
AGTGAATTTATTGAAAAGTCAAGAGAAAAAAATATTGACATTGGACTCTTTGATTCTACTGAACGTATCTTAAATAACTATTTAGATTATGAAACAATTATTAAACTATATGAATCCGAGAAAGTATTATTACCTCTTATGATTCATGAAAATTATCTTAAAAAAATTTTAAATAAATCAAAAGATTCTTGGCAAAACATCATTTATAATATTGTAAAAGTATCTGATTCAATATCTCGCGGTGACAATATTGAAACCAGTATTTACACAGATCAAAACTGGTATTTACAAAATATTCATGGATTTTACACATGTTTAAATACTTCATTTTGGATTAACAAAAATAAATCAAATTATAAAATAAAAACTGAAGACATAAAATTTAGTTCAGATTTAAATAAAACTTCATTAAAAAATATTAACAGAAAAAACATTGTTAATTTATCAAAAATTATTAATAATAAATCTAATCAAGAAATTTTAATGTTGAATAAAATTTGTAATCATTTAATACAAGAATGTAAAGAAGAAGAACTTATTAAAATATTAAATGGGTACAATAAAGACATTACCATTAAGGAAATAGAATTATGTTTAAAAATAGATAAAACTACAGAATTTAATACATTAGCATCCAAAGATAAAAAGAGAATTACAAAACAAATTAAAAATTAAATTAACTTTTTAACTAAGCCAACCTAATATATACTATACATATTTTTCTCTAATATTTGTTAAGGTAATGAATTGAATATTTTCGTCTGAATTTACTGGATTAAAATAATAAAAATCATTTGAAAGATATAATAATAATTCATTAATCCATTCAAGCATTTTTTCATTTGTTATAAGAATAACATCTTGAGTTAATAGTTGATAATAAAAAGATATTTTTGGATTTGAATCTTCTTCAAATAAATAATTAGATGCTTTAATTTTTTGAATATTTTTAATATGTTTTTTATCAACACCAGGTATTGAACTTGACCATATCCACAATTTAGTATAAGGTTGATAAACTCCATAAAAATTATAATCGCCAGCTAGAACCATTTTTTTACCATCAAATATTCCCATTTGATTTTTATTACCGTTTTTAAAAAAATCAATTCTATATTTTTTACTTGAGTTTAATATTTTTGTAACGGCTTTATTTTTATCATCATTTAATTGTTTAATCTTGTCAATCAATTTCATTATTATTAAAATAGAAAAAAATAATAAAATGGAAATTAAAATATATAAATTCTATTGTATTATATATAATGGAAAGCCAAATTAAATTAAATAACAACCAAGTCTTAACAATGGTTTTATTAGGAGCTGTGTTCTTTTTCATATTTGTAATGCCAATGATTGAATCCAAACATAAAAAAGATTTAAACAAATTAAAAGAAGGTTTTGATAACAAATCAGATAAGGAAATCATGAAACTTGATAAAAACATTTGCTCTAGCCAATGTTGCAAACAAACACAATGGCCAGTTCCTCATGATGCTAAAACAGGTCCTATTCCAAAAGATCAATTAGATAACTATATTGGAACCAACTTTTCATGCAATTTTGGTAATGGTAGTGGTTGCTTGTGTGTTGCCAAAGATGATTTTAACTATTTAGCTAATCGTGGAGGTAATGCTGGAAGCGAAATGTGCAAATAAATAGAATGTGCAAATAAATAGAATGTGCAAATAAATAGAATGTGCAAATAATAGAATATGCAAATAAATAAATTAAATTTTTATATTGTAATTTAATGGATTTATTAACAATATCGTCTTATTCATCTTTATTAATTCAATTTATAACTGGACTAGTTAGTTTAACTGGATTAAATTATAAACTTGAAAAAAAGGATGAAATACTAAGATCTGCTTTAAAACTTGAAACTTTAGTTCAATTAATAGAATTTATTTTTTATTTATATTTAGTTTATAGCATTCACAAAAAAATCTTACCTAATGGCATTACGTCTATCAGATATTTTGATTGGGCAATAACAACTCCAACTATGCTTTTATCAACAATAATTTATTTGAAATATAATGAAGAAATTAAAAACAATAAAACTCTTGATTTTTTTGAATTAATTAAATCTGAGAAAAATAATATTATAAAAATTTTATTAGGAAATTGGATGATGTTATTATTTGGATATTTAGGAGAAATTAACATTATTGATATTAAATACACAACTCCAATTGGATTTATATTTTTTGCATATGTTTTTAAATTATTATATTCAAATTATGCAGTAAAATCTTATGAAGGGTTAAAACTATATTGGCCTATGTTTATATTTTGGTCATTATATGGCGTTGCTGCTGTATTTGATTTTGTTATTAAAAATACTAGTTATAACATATTAGATATATTTGCAAAAAATTTTTATGGAATATTTTTATTCATGATAATAAAATCAAAATCGACAAATTAAAATATCTAAGTTAGAATCTTAAACGTGATTTTATAATAAAAAAGAAAAATAATCTAATATAAAATAATATATAATGTCAAACTTTTTAGTAGAAACTAAAAACGAATATACAACACATCTAACTAATATATTAACCCCATTAGTTTTCGAAGGGTTACAATCAATATACAAAGAAGCTGTAGATTTAGCAGAAGGTAAAGAAAATGAATTATTAAAAATTTTTCAAACTTGTTTAAAAAGAATTCCTAAATGGAACACTGCAATGATTGAAAAAGAAACAAATAGAATTATTAATTCATCCCATAGTTATGGTTGGTTAAATGACTTGATAAAAGCAACATTAAAAGCAAATTTAATTGTTTTAATGTATAATCCAACATTAAAAGTTCAAAATAAAATAGAACCTTCTTTTTATCAAAACATTAAAACAACTGATTTTATTCATAGAGTGTATATTGAATGTGCGCGTGAATTGTGGAACAACCCTTACTTATTATATCATCATTTCCCTCCAATTGAAATTAAACGTAATCAAAGAGATTGTATGAATATTATTAAAGACTGTATTAAAGAAGCTTTGAGAAAATTATTACCTGTAAAGCATGTGCTTGAATTTTATTTAGGCGAAGAAATAGATAATAATTTAGCAAATGATCAATTTGAAAAAGCAATGTCCGATGCAGAAGAACGTAATTTAACTAAATTAATTCAAAAAGATTTAGCTTCAGATCGTGGTAATTCAAATCCTGTATTACCCTCAGGAAATTCCAAACCAGAACTTGGATTTAATGACTCAGCAAAAATGAATCAAGCTAATATAACCGATACACCTAAACCAAAATCTGATTCAGAAAAATCATCAGAGAGTGATAGAAATAAATCTTCCGAATTAATGAAAATTCCTGTTAAAAGTTCAGACAAAAATGCCCAAAAATCTAATTCTGAAGAAAAGACAATTGGATCTAGAATTTTAAATATAATTAATAAAAAAGATTCTGAAACTTCATCATTAAACTCAATCATGTCATCTGCTTCAGAGGATGCAATTAATAATAAATTGTCAAGCGTTGCTAGATCTAATTCAAGTACATCATCTGATAATATATCTGCTAAGAAAAAATCTGATGATATGTCTGATATCAAACAATCTATTAAAGGTTTTGAAAAAGCATTAGGACCATCTAAAAATGATAAACCAGAAACTTTTGATGATAAAATTAAAAAAATATTACAAAAAGATTTAGCAACTGATTCTGATTTGGAAACAAGTTTAAATTATTCTCAAGAGGATAATGAAAATAAATACCAAGAAATATTCTCTAATTCTAATGTAAGTCCAAAAAAAGATATGAAAAAAGATATTAAAACTTCAAAAGATAAACAAAAGTTTTTCAATAACTATCTCCAATTTTAAATTAAATTTGATAAATTAATTAAACAAGTATTTATTTAATTAATTTTAATCCCTATTGTTAATTTCTATGTATTTGTCACATAGATTTAAATGCTTCTACTAATACTTTAGGTTGTGGTTGTTGTGACTTTGTTTCTGTCTTTACTTGCGTGCTTTCACTAACTGGCTTCTTTTCTTGTGATATTCTTACTGCAGGAGAAATCATATCTAATATTGCAAAAGAAATAGAGCTAGTAGCACCGATCATTATAATTTCTTTTGTTTTTAAAACATTATCTGGTATATATCTAGTTGCTATTACAACAATGAGTCCCATTAAAATATATTTGGTTAATCTTTGTAATTTAGTAATATTTGTTTGAATAAGATTAGTCATTATAATATTATAATATAGAAATTTTTTATTTTTATACATTGAAAAAATAATTTAATCTTTTTTCGCGGAAATGTATAAATATATATTAAGCAAATCAACATTAATCTAAGGTCTAAATAAACTAAATAAAAATGATTCGTATATTTATTTTCTTTATTATTTTAATGAATTTAATTCTTAAACAAGTCTTAATACTTGGTGCCATTTTTACTGTTATTTTATGGTTCCAACATCAAGATGATAAGAAAACTAAAAGAGAAAGAAAAACTTTTTTTGATAAATACAAGTTACCTCTTTTAGTAAGTTCAATAATTGGATTAATAATGAATGTTCCATCATTATTAAATTTAGCTGGAGAATCACATGAAACTTTAACTGAAGTAACAATTGTTACACCAGTAAAAAATTGTGATAAATTAAATGAAATGGCTAAACCATTTATGAATTCAAATAATTTTGGCACAAAAACAAACCCAAATGATTTAACCTGGTTTTCAAAAAATCCAACCGAACAACAAATATATACCGATTTACCTGATTTTTAAAAAATCACGAGGCTATAATTATCTTAAAAGGCGTTCCTGATTTAAAAAAAAATCACGAGGTTTTTTAATTATCTTAAAAGGCGTTCCTGATTTCTAAAAAATCACGAGGTTTTTAATTATTTTAAAATAGGCTCCCGATTTCTAACACGCTCCTAATTTTAAAAGTAATGATCAACCAATTGCGTAATATATTATTTTAGTTTTATTTTATCTAAAGTTAAACTAAAGTAACTACCTAATTTTGTTTTTAATAGTCTGAATTTTATTAGTCCTTTACATTTATTATAAATACTATCAAACATGTAGTACGTAAATTTAAAATTAAAAATAATTATATAACGTAATTGTATATATTAAAATGACTGAAAATGAAAAATATCTAAAATATAAAATTAATTATGGGAATCAAGAAAAAGGTATTAATTTTTATTCAATTGATTCAATTTTAAATAATTTGGGTTCTTATTATAAAATTATTAAACAACAATATGAGCTTCATTCTGGAGGAGGTAGTTATCAAGAATCAAGCACTTCATCACCAAGAACAAGTAAAGAAAAGAAATATTACAAAAAATATAAAAATTTAATTAAAAGCTCTGCTCAATCAATTAATTATTATAAAAATTTAATTCAATTACAAATGTCAAATCAAATGAAACTTAATAATTATTATTTAAATTTGGTAGGATTGTTAAGGGGTCAACGCGATAGATTGGCATCTGGATATCATATGTTAGGGAATGATATAAAGAATGAAAAAGAAAAAATAGGTATGCTTGAAACAATGATAACTGGGTTAGAAAAATATATTCAATCAAGTAAAGATTTAGAAGTTAATGTTAAAAAAATTACATTAAAAGGTGGTGCTCCAGGTGGTCAAGTTGAACCAATGGATTTTAGTCAATTTCAAGATGCGGTTTTAATTGATATGAATGGATTAGCTACTCATATTGATGATATTGAATCTGATAAAAAATTTTTAGAAAGTAAAATTACTGAATTACACAAAAGAATGACCGATATTGTTACTCAAAATGATCAATTATTTAAAATAAAAGCTGAAATTGAATGGATGGTTAATCAAATGGAAAATGTTGGTGGTGAAGAGAAAAAAGAACAAGATTTTCAAGAACTTTATGGTAAAATTCAAGGTATGATTTTAGAAGCTAAATCTAAAGGAACTATAAGCAAAAGCATTTCAGATTATATCCATAAGTTAGAAGAATATGCTGCTTATCTTGAAAATTTTATTAAAACCAATGATAAAACTCTTGGTTTAATTAAACCAGAAATGAAAGCACCAAAAAAAGAAGCCGTTGCTCAAAGAGCAGCTATTGAAGAAGGAGTTAAAACAATTGCTACCAATTTAACTAAAAAAGACGATGGATCAGGATCCTCTGGACCTTCTATTCCGCCAGGTGATGGAAGTGGAGGTGTTGCAGTTCTTGCATCACAACCAATTAGTTCATCCACAGTAGTAACACCGCCTGTTCAATCTGGTAATGTATCACAACCAATTAGTTCATCCACAGTAGTAAACCCTTCTAGTTCATCCACAGTAGTAACACCGCCTGTTCAATCTGGTAATGTATCACAACCAATTAGTTCATCCACAGTAGTAACACCACCACCCAAATCTGGTAAAGGATCATCTAGTTCGTCAACAGTAGAAAAACCACCCCTTAGAACACAATTATCAACAGTTCCCCTTGGAACATCTGATATTAATAAAACAAATAAAAGTGTAACGCCTAAAGTAGGATCTGATGAAACACAATCTTCTAAACCAAAATCATCAACAGCAAGTGCTGGCAAAAGAAGATTTGTACAAGAAGGTGGTGCAGGTAATTTTGCTCAATTAATAGGAGGTGGTGAATTCATGGATGAGTATAATAAGCGTTCAGATACTATGATTGAAAAGCTTACCAAAGTCATTCAAAATAATTTTGATAATGTTGAAATAGAAGGAAAAGATTTTATAGTTGATTCATTAAAAGATAAAACAGGAGGTGGTTTTCCAATTTATTTTGGTAAATTAGCTACTATGTCTGGTTTATTAATTAAACTAAATAAAATGTTAGAAACTTATAACCAACTTTATGGATTTTTAGAAAAAAATGGATATATTGATTTTCTTAAACACGACGATGTTAATAGTAGAGATTTAGTTGTTGCATGGAAAGAAATATTTAAAGAAAAAAAGACAGATTTTTATGCTGATGTAATTTTAAAATATGACATATATTTTTATAACTATTCGCCTTTAACAAATAAAACAATTTCATTTGAAAATGCTTTGAAAAATTTAGAAAAACCAGATCCTGCTAGTAAAATAATAATTAAAATTGAAGACACAATGACTTTTAAATCTGATATTGACAAAATGTTGGAATATCTTGATAACACGGTAGTAGCTATGGATCATTTAATATTTTTTATTGAAAATTTAACATTAACTGCTTTAAAAATCATTCAATCATCAATAACTGATACAACACAAAGTCAGGAAATTGCAGATTCAATAAAATCTTTAGAAGATGTTTTGAAGGCTAAAAAAAATAGTCTTATGAAATCGGCATTTTTAAATACCTCAACAGTTTATTCTGTTTTATATGGTTCAACTACTCAAGCTGGCGGTGCTGGTGAAATTATATTACCATCAGTACAATTACCAACTTTAACTAAAGAAGATAAAGATATGTATTTTGAATTATTCAAATTATACACATCAAGTAGTTTAGGAGCATCTGACAAAAATCCAATGACAGCAACTAATCAAAAACAAGTAGAAAAAACCCGTGATTTAACAACAATGATGATTGGATTATATGATAAAATTAATCTTAAATTAGGTTCAACAGACGATAGAACATTATTTGCTGCATTAACTGAAGAACAAAAACAAATTAAAAAATTTTCAGATTTTGAAAACTTAATTAAAAAGTTAGAAACAGAATCTGGTCCTATAACAGTTGAAACAAAAGATGAAAGTGGACAAGTTACAATTTCAAAAGTGTCAAAACCTCGTTTAGATATTTATAAAAACAGACTTATTAAATGTAGAGAAGAATTAAAACCATACATGAAAAATATTGCTATTTTAAGAAACTTGTTAGGTCTTAGTAAAGAAGGTAATTTTCCAATGGAAGAAACATTAAAATTAATAAGTCTATATAATAATGTTAAAAGACAAATTGAAGATGGTATTAACTCTTATATTAAACTAATCCCAATGATTTTCTTTACTATTGAATTTCCTCCATCAGTTTATGCCAATCAAAAATGTAAATATAGATTTACTTTTAATGCTAAAAAAGAAATGGTTGAATATAAATTTATTGATGGTCAAGATAAAACAGAATGTAATAAATTAGGTTTAGGTGATTTTGCAGAAGAAGAATTTAATGGAAGTGAATTTAATTCACATGCTGCATTCTTTGAATCGAATAAATTAAATGGTACTAAAAAGTTAATTGACGATCCAGTTATTGGACTTGGTAAATTAATTAAAACAGATTCTGATGCTACCAAGCCAATTAACTCTACTATTAATATGATGTTTGCTTTAGGTGCTTCTGGTACTGGTAAAACAACTCGTTATTTTGGTAAAAGCAATGGTCATCCTGATGATAAAGAAGGTATTGTTCCTTATATTATTAATAAGTCAATAGAAGATGCTAAAACAGCAGATCCTACTGCACCTCCAACTAAAGAAATATCTATTGCATATTTTGTATGTTATGGTCAAAAAACTCAAGTTAATAGTACAGATGCTGGATTTAATGAATTAGTTATATTCTTTAATATAAATGAAATTGAAAAATCAAACAAGGGAGATTCCACAGTTTCAAATGATTCTAAATATATTCCTTTTTATATGCCAAAATCTGCTACACCTATTCCTGATCAAAATGTTAACAAATATACTCAATTTTACTCAACAGTTGTTTCAAAGAAATTAGATAAAAGAACATATTCAGAATTAAAAGGTTTTATAACTGATGGTGAAGATTTTCCTAAATCATTACCTAAACACAACGATCAAGATCTAAAAACATTTAGAGAAGTTGTTGGTAAAAAAGCAAAATATGGTAAAACAAAAGACGAAGTAATATATGAAGACGTAACTCCTGAAATTTGGAGAACAATTAAGCCAGAAGAAAGTTCAAAAATTGGTGACCTTTTTGAAAATCTTATTATTGAACAAAAGAAAATCAATACTGTACTACCAACTAAAAATAATATTGAAAGTTCTCGTGGTCATACTTGTGTACTTGTTAGAATAGTAGATAAATTAGCAACAACTAACAACGTTAAATATTTCCCATTATTTGATATGGCTGGTACAGAAAATACTGGACAAATTAATGTTTTCTTAAAAGATGGTAGAAATACAGATAAAATGGCTAAATTAGTTCAAAAAGTTAATACAGTAACACAAAAAGCAGATATTTTAAGAGCTGACGATGAAACAAAACAATATCCATCATTAAATGATTTGTTAAAATATGAAAATATAAGTAACTGGGTTAACACAAAAAATAAATATTTAACAATTAATTCAATTGGTGGAGGAAAAGAGAGAATTAAAGTTGATGATTTTTATAATACAGAATTACAAAATAATAAAGATCCAAGTCCCGGAGAAAAATTTTTAAACAAAGTTGTTAAAGAAGGTTATTATATTAATCACACTATTAGCATGTTGATTTTTGCCGCTATGTGTGTTGGATCAAGTTTAAGAACTGAATTAATTACCACAGATGCTGGTACTACAGAAGATAAATTTGACGACTTCTTTGATTCATTATTTAGTGAAATTGATAAATTTACATGTGTTCCATCTGCTACTGGTGATACAGATTGTCCTGGTAAAACTATGATGTTATTAAGTAAAAAGAATTCTGGAGCAATTGTTAACTCCAGTTGTATATGGTTACAAATATTATTCAGTTTCTTATACTGGAATGAAGAAACACCTAGTTCAATTAAAAATTGGTTAGATAAACTTAACTCAAAAACTAATTCATCAATTGAATATTTATGTGAACCAGAATTTAAATCAACTGAATTTATTCCAGGATTATTATCAGTAGATCAATTATTAAAATTAGGACCAATTAATGATGAATTTGCAAGTTACCAAAAAATATATGAATTAATGGAAAATGTTAATAAATCTGAACAATTTACTTCAGTAGCTACACGTAAATTAGGAGGACCTGTTACTTTAGTAACTGTTGATAACAAAGGTAAAGCTCTAATTGAATCATCAAGTCCGGGTTCAGCACAAGCGTCTGTTCCTACTGACAGAACAGTTGAAATAGATAATCCTACTTTTGATAGAACCAAATTAGATAACTATAAAAAAGCTTTTGAAATTAGAAAAGCAATGGGTATATCAGAAAAAGATGCTAAGAAAGCATATGTTGCTCCTGTCGATCCGGGAACTTTTGATGAACCAGAACCTACTAAAGCAGCTGATAAAAAATCATGGGCAAATAAACAAAGAGCTCACGCTACTAAAGTTACATCATATGAACAGGCCAATAAAGTATATGAAGATCGTATGGCCTTATTAAATGAAGCACAAAAACAAACTTATCAAAACAAAGGAATTCAAGAAGCTACTGAATATTTAGTACCAGAAAAAATTAAGGTCAACTTAAAAGTATATTTTGATTTCTTAGAAAATGCAACTAAAATTGGTGAATTAAATGCTTTCAAAACTAAATTAGATGCATTTTTGAAAAAATATACTGAGCCAAGTGAATTTGAGAAAAACATCAAGTTAAAAACTGGTATGACAACAGCTCAATCAATCAAAGATCTTCATGAGAAAACAGATGACATTATAACAGAATCTAAAAAATTCTTTGCTACACCAATGGTTGTATCTTCTCAATCAAAAACTAAAACAAAATCAGGATCAGCTAGTACACCTGCTGTATCAAGAGAGCTTGTTTTAGTTGAAAAGATTGAACATACTTATCCTTCTAAAACTGATAGAATTACATCTTATGCTAGTTTGGATGTTGGTAAAAAGAATAATCTCAAATTAGATATCTTCGAAAATATGTTAGCAGATATTGAATTAATATTAGATGATTTTGAAACTAAAAAATTAGAAGATGATAAATTAAGATCAGGATTTAAACCATCCAAAGATGTAATTGCCGACTTAAAAACTATTAGCACCATGCCAATACCGTCAACTGAAAAATTATTAAAACTTACAGGAGCTAAATTACAAAAGGACTCGGCTGAAAATAAATTTGTAATTGTAAATTCATCTGGTGCGGTTATTGGACCGGTTAGTGATATTATGAAAAGAATACAAGATTTACCTCCTAATTTACCTACATGTGATCCTGCTAATGAAAACAAAATAATTGCTGAAAATCAAATTAATCGTATAAAAGATGGAAGAGCTGCTGCAACTAAAATGACTCTTATGCATTTGGTTACCGGACAAGGTGTTAAACATTATATGGTTGGTGAAACAATTAAATTATGTAAGACATTGTACGATTCTACCAATTTGGATTTATCTGGTAAATAATCAGATTGAATAACGATAAAACAAATAAATAAATTATATAATTAATTAATAACTAATTAATTATGAATTTAAATTTTAAAACTTTTGATTTAAGTATATTATCAAATACATGCTCAATTAATTTAATAATGAAAGGGTTTGATCATAAATATAATGTAATAAAATCAATAATTAATGTGAATAATAAAATAATAGCTAAAGTAGCTATTGAAAGAGGAAAAACAATATTTGATACTTTTGATAATTTAATTGGTGAAAAATTTATTTATTCAAACTATTTTCCAGAAATTTTAAATAGGATTTTTTCTATGTTAAAAATTTATAATAAAAATGAAAATTCGAGTTTAAAATTATTACTTGTAACTTGGGACTCCTATAACCTTAAACAATATAATGAAGACAAACTACTAATAAAATTATATAAAAAATATTTAAAATACAACATAACAATTCTTGATACAGATTCATATATTAAATCAAAACCAATTGAAATTATAAAATCATATGATTGGATAATATTTGGACCAGAGGATTCAATGTCTAATAGAAGGACTATATATGAACAATATTTTAGTTTTATTAATGATTTTGATTTATTTATTGAAATATTTACAAGTCTTACAGAAAATTATGGTTTATTAGTATTGGATAATAAAAATCAATATCTAACTAATGATATAATTAATAAAATTTATAAATTATAAAATTTCTATGTTAATATAATATAATAAATGGCAACAAAAGAAGTGGGATTTGGTACTGCAAAGTTACCAATAAAAAAATTCGATATACAAGGCATGGTTGATCATTGTACCATAGCGATGATTGCTAAACGTGCCACAGGTAAATCTTATTTAACTCGCGAAATAATGTATCAAAAAAGAAATTTAGCAGCTGCAATTGCAATTAGTAGAACTGAAAAATTAAATGGTTTTTATACAGACTTTATTCCTGATTCATATATTTATTCCGAATACAATAGTGATATTTTAACAAGAA
>VFQS010003325.1_pt1 | contig 12327 bp, 9 predicted proteins | sample 3512361 | NCBI WGS metagenome assembly VFQS01 (sample SAMN10412375, study PRJNA504923) | tailings metagenome | isolation source: Relicate 1 Philex TSF3 active mining | place: Philippines
ATCTGCCCATTTTTATTCATATGAGCTTAAGACTAAAAGCCAACCTATTTTTTGCAGCACTGATCATCATTTTTGTCTCAATCATGATGGCTCGCGAAATTAATAATACGCGCCGTAGCGTATGGGAAGAGATTGAAGCAGCCAATCGTGTAGCAGCTCAAGTATTGGGTCAAGTAGGGGTCATTTATAGATACTCAAATGACAAGCAAGTAGTTAGTTTTTTACAACAATTAGGTCGGGTACGTGCCAACGAGATTGAATACCGAGACCAACAACAAAACCTCATTTATCAATCACCACCATCACCTTATAAAAAAGATAGATTTGCTCCTCAGTTTTACGCTGATCTAATCATGCCCAAGGTTGATCCCAAAATGATTGTTTTAAATGATGGGGTTATCACAGTGACGCCAGATCCTTCCCGAGCCATTCTGGATGGTTGGGATGAATTAACTGAGTTAATGATCTCTGGTTTATTTGCCCTACTCATTACAAATATTGTTGGCTTCTTCTTTATTGGCAGATGGGTGAAGCCTTTTGAAACTATCAGAGAGGCAATCCAAGCTCTTGAAAAGGGTAATCATCAAATTCGTCTAAACAATCTGCATGGCAAAGAAGCATCGTCAATCGGGAATGCCTTTAACAAAATGGTTGGCTCCGTTAATGAAACCATCGTAGCTAAAGAAGAGAAAGCAAAAGCCGAGGCTCTATTAAGCAGTCAAAAGCAATTTGCACATCAGCTACAAACCCATATTGAAAATGAACGTAAAGACTTAGCAAGAGAATTACATGATGAGCTAGGACAATCGCTAACCGCTATTAGAGCAATTGCTAGCTCGATTGATAAACAAGCGAAGGATCATCCTCAGCTACAACAATCAACTCAACTACTCGTTCAGGCAGCTGGTGAAACATACGATGGTATGTTGCGCCTCATACCAAAATTAAGACCGATTGCCATTGATCAATTAGGACTTGAGGGTGCACTACTTGATATGTTTAATCGCCTTAAGACCACAAACTCAAATGTGCAATTTAAGTTAAATGTTAATTTTTCTAAAAAATCAGAAGACGTTGAGTTAGCCATTTATAGAGTTGCTCAAGAAGCAATTAACAATGCCTTAAAGCATGCTAAGCCAAGCCAAATAGAGGTTAATTTAGATGAAACATCTGACTCAATCATCTTAGCCATCAAGAACGATGGTCAATCACCCAACCAACTAAGTAACACTGGGCACTTTGGCATCGAGGGCATGCAAGAAAGAGCTCACTTTTTAGGTGGCGAGCTATCTTTTCAAATACCGACTAGCAGTGGGTTAATCGTAGAACTTAAAATACCAAAATCATGATTAAGATTGTTTTAGCAGATGACCACGCTCTTGTCAGAATGGGTTTCAAGATGCTTCTTGAAAACGAATCTGATATTGAGGTGATTGCAGAAGCCGACTCAGGTGAAGCTGCCTGCGAACTAATCCTTAATGAGAAACTTGAATTTGATGTTTTGGTAATTGACTTAACTATGGGCGGCATCAGCGGCATAGAAACCACGAGAAGAATCATTAGCAATAAGCCAGACACAAAGATACTCGGCTTATCAGCCCACGAAGACCCAAGCTACATCCGTCACATGATGCATGCAGGGGCTAGCGCTTACCTTTCGAAAAGAAGTGCCCCAGACTCTTTAATTACAGCCATTAGAGCAATCAATGCAGGGCAGCTGTTTATTGATCCTCATCTGAAAGATTTAATTGCAGAACGTAAAGAAAATTCTGACCCACACCCTATTGATGTTTTATCTGAGAAAGAGTTTGAAGTTTTTATACACCTTGCAAAAGGTGCTAGCGCCAACGATGTGGCTGAAATATTAAATGTTTCTCCAAGAACAACAGGTACACATCTTTACAACATCAAACAAAAACTAAATGCCTCAACACAATCAGATTTAACTTTGATTGCGTTGAGGCATGATTTGATTAAGCCTTGATTTTTAATTCATCGCTAGAGAGTATTTAACTCCAAGTATCCAGTTGCGAGGCATTCCTGGTTCGTAATAACTGCCATATTGCTGATCTACAACAACTGAGCTTGCATATACCTTGTTCGAGATATTATCGACACGGCCAAACATTGTTAAAGTGTGCGCCCCATTCTTAATGTTATGAGATAGTCTTGCCCCCCATAATTTATAAGAGTTAGCTACATTTAGATTTCTAGAATCAGCATACATTTTTCCAACTGATTTGTAATCTATTCCGGCTTCTGTATAAGTTACTTTAGGCTTTGCTAGCCAATCAATAGATCTCCAAGACAAATCCATATAGAGCTGATTCTCAGCAATACCAGGTATCTTATTGCCGCTATTTACAGCACCCGAACTGACAGTTGTGTTTTGATCATATTTTGCCGATATGAGGGTATACGCCCCACGGATAGCAAAATTTAATGGTAAAACCTTGAGGCCGCTTAACTCAAAGCCAGTTTTTTCTGTATCAGCATTTTGAAAAGTTGAACCAGATGTACTTAAGTAATAAGGAACAATGTCATTTTTTGTTTTAGCATGAAAAAATGCAATATCAATCTTAGCTTGATTAGCATCACGCCACTTCACACCAATCTCACTTTGCAAACTTCTAGCTGCCGATATACCACTGTAAAATTGATTAATTGAGCTACTACTCCCATCAGGAGTGTATATGACCTCGTTTAAAGTTGGCGTCTCAAATCCAGTACCAATTTGAGCATATAAATTTGTATTTGGATTCAAGTGATAGGTCAAACCGCCAATAGGAGAAATACCTTGATATGTTTTTGAACCAGACCCATTCCCAGAAGCGTCTGATAAGAATTGATCTTTAACTTCTAATCTAACAGAGGTAAATCTCAAACCTAGTAAACCCGTGTATTTGGGCGATAAATACCACTCAGATTGGATATATGTTCCAAAACTATCCGCCAAATTGTCTTCTTGGCGATTAAGCGTGCCCTTAGTGCCAGAATTATTTGTGTACCCTAAGCGCTTATCTTTAACATAATCGAACTCGGCACCTGCCGTGAACTTAACTGGGATGTTGACGATTTCTGCTCTAGAAGTTAGCGAAGCAGCAGCGCCAGTAAACTCTCTATTTATCACAATGTAAGTATTTGATACCCTAGTCGGATTATCTAGGCTTCTTTCCCCATAATAAACGCGATAGTTATAGCTAGTGTCAGCGTTAATTTTTCCGTCAAAATTTACTCCATACATTTGTTGTATGAATGATTTTCCTGCTTTGTTACTTTCATTATTTGCTTGTGCTTGATATGGATTAGCTGAAAATAAGCTCGAACTTAATGTGCCTGGATCTTGAGATTTTTTATTATCTAAGTAATTAACAATAAAGGAGGCTTTACCTCTTTCCGTTTCAAGCTCTAACTTTGCATTTAAATGCTCCCTCTCAGCCTGAGAATACTGTCTAAATCCCTCACTCTTAAAGTGTGCTGAGTCTAAAACAATACCAATGTTCCCCTTTTTTTCAGAATATTGGACATTTGCGTGATTTAATCCATAACTTCCCCATGTGTTACCAACGGTGAGCTCAGGTTTTTCACCAGGGCTTCTCGTGAAAACTTGCAGGACTCCGCCAGATGCATTGCCGTATAAAGATGAAATTGGCCCCTTTAGCACCTCAATACGATCTGCAGAAGTTATCGCAAATTGAGATGTTTGACCCTGACCATCCGCAATAGTTTGTGGAATACCATCTACAAACAATTTGACACCACGCACCCCAAATGGAGCCCTAGCACCATATCCACGAATTGATATTTGCAAGTCTTGTGCATAGTTATTTCTATTACCAGCACTTACACCTGGAATCCCAACCAATGACTCACTCAGATTAATTTGAGGGCCACCGCTTTCAATCTGAGCTCTATTAACAGATTGAATCGATCCCGGCGCATCAAAACTACGTTGTTCTGATCTGCTGCTTGAAACTACCACATCGTCAAGCAATGTATCCGCTGCAGTAGCTGTTGTGATTGGTGCTGCAAATAGTGCTGCAACGGCTGTTGCTAAATACGTCTTTTTCATTTCCAAACCCTTTTTAAGATGGTGGAAATTTACTAAAGAACCTTAATTAAATCTATTGGTAGATATATCCCGACAAAGCTCTGTGTGTTCACTCATGATTTTCATTATTCTGGTTACACAGATAAGATAAAAGCCCATCATATGATGGGCTTTTAATTGAATTAATCTAAGCTAGAACTATTTAATCACGACGCCCCAAGGCAATTTACCAACAGGTATTTCTTTGATGGCCTTAGCAGCATCGGTATCGATGACATTAACCAAATCACTACGCCCAGCTGCGACATATAGCTTCTTACCGTCAGCAGTTATAGCCATATTCCATGGACGCTTGCCAACTGGCACGTTTGCTCTGATTTCTAGGGTTTCAGTATCCACAAATGAAACATTGGCATCACCACCATTGGTTACATAGACAGTTTTACCATTGGGGTGCATCGTGACACCGTTAACTCTCACGCCAGTCTTTACCTTACCAATTACTTTGAGTGTTTGAACATCAATTGCATATAGAGTATCAACTAACTCACTGGCCACGAATGCTTTCTTACCATCTGGAGTAAATGCAATGCCACGAGGTCTCAAACCCACGTCAATTTGGGCAATTTGTTTCTTTTGATCAACACTCACAACATCAACCTTGTCAGCCTCTTCTGCTGAGGCAAAGATAAGTTTGCCATCAGGGCTAAATACAGCGTGCTCTGGATTTTTGCCTTTGAGTTTGATTGTTGATTTAATTTTCAATGCTTTTGCATCAATCAATGAAACGGTATTAGCCTCTTCATTGGCTACAGCAATCAAACTTCCATCGCGATTAACGTAAACGGCCTCAGGTGAGTCACCAACTGGTATTTTTTTAATAAACTTTTTGGTAGCTGTATCAATAACATCAACATGCTCACCCTTTTGCTCGCTCACATAAAGAGTTTTTCCGTCATTAGAGATCGCAATACCACGCGGTTTACCACCAATAGCAATCTCACCAACCACTGCATCTGTTTGAGTATCAATGATTGAAATCGTTCCAGATCCCTCATTGGGTACATAAGCAAATGGCGCAGCGATCAATGAAGCTGAGAAGCTCATCAATAAAACTGGCAATAATTTTGTTATTTTCATGAGTGCTCCTGCTGATATTTTTTTAATAAATTCTTAATTCAATGCTTTTTGTTACTTTAGCCGCCGCCGCGTTGAGTATACATATCAAAACGCTTCATAAACTGTTCTGAGGCTAGCTTATCCCATTTTTGATTAAAGTGAAAAACCACGGAGAGAACTGGGATAACTAGGAGTGCAATTTTTCTACTTCCCAGACTATTGGCTGTAATTGTGATGCCATCAACCTCAAAATCAATCGTTGTAGCGTCAGAGCTTGTTTTTGTCACCTCAAATTTTTTGTGATTGCTAGCAGCAGGCAACCAGTTAACAAGTTCGTCGATTGTGCACCCCATCAATCGATGATATTGATGGCAGCTCTCTTGATTAGACGCCAAACTCAACCCCCGGCAACTGGAGGCCAAATAGCAAGCACGTCATCCTCTTTTAGAGGATATGTATCTCGTTCTTCTGCTTTGATGTATTTACCATTAACCAAAACCAGATGCACTAGTTTTACCGGTAATTGAAATTTATTCACAATGTCCATAATTGAAGTTCCCTCAGGAACTTCAATTGGAAGAATGTTGCCCTGCCGCTCTGGCGGCAGGTAATCTGATAATGTTGCAAACAACTTAAATGTGATTTTCATCACATTAATTTAACTCATCCACTGAGATCGTGCTTGAGCCTTAGCTAAGTATGCATCCATGATTTTTGTAGGATCATGCATCAAGTGATCTTTCCACTCGCCCAATGGTACTCGTGTCTGAATCAAACCACGGAACGCGCCTACGTGCTCTGTTAAACCACAACTTGTTGCACCAATCAATACATCACCATTAAATTCTAGGCGCATGTATTTGAAGTTCTTAGCATCACGCAATTCCACATGATCGCCACCTTCAACACCCCACCACTGACCAAACGAAGATGAAATCAATCCAAGCGTATCCAATACGTTGATCTGAATAGTTCCTTGGCTCTCAGCTTTACCGCCAACCATGTTTGCACCAGCAATTTTTGCTTGCTCAGCAGCATTTGGTTGAATCGCATTAACAATGCGCTTACCAGTTGAGAAGTCAACGCTCTCAGTAACGTCACCAGCTGCATACACATCAGGTACTGATGTTTGCATTTTGTTATCAACCAAAATACCTGTATTGATCTCAATACCAGAATCTTTTAGGTAAGCAATATTTGGACGAACACCAGTAGCAGAAATAACTAAATCGACTTCAATAGTTTTACCGTTAGATAACTTGACTTCTAATGGCGATGCATCAGAACCACCAAATACGCCAGCAATCTTAGAAACAATACCGCCAGATGATTTAACTGGTGTGATTGCTTCAACACGAGTATCTGTATAAACAGCAACGCCTTTAGATTGAACCCACTCTTTAATTAGAGTACCCGCACCCTCAGTCATCATACGAGGCACCATGCGGTTACCCATCTCAACAACTGTTAAGTTAACTCCACGACTTGCCAGTGCTTCCAAAATAATGCAACCAATAAAGCCTGCGCCCATTTGCAATACACGTGCACCTGGTTTAGCGAGCTTCTGAATAGCTCTAGCATCTTCCAAAGTCCAACATGGGTGAACACCTGGAGAATCAATACCAGGGATTGGTGGGCGCACAGGTTGAGAACCAGTAGCGATTAATAACTTGTCATATGCCAATGATTTACCACCGGCCAACTTAACTTGTTTGTTTTTTACATCAACAGTTTCAGCTAAGCCGCTTACTTCTTGAATATTTAAGCTCTGAAAATGATTTTTAGTCTTACGCAAGTAAGTGCCGTCTTCCTTAATGTTGCCAACCAGCAAGTAAGGAATCGCCATTCTGGAATAAGGTGGCTCTGGCTCAGAACCAACCATGATGATTTCATCAGAAGGGTTGTGTTGACGAATTGTTTCAGCAGCGATCACGCCGGCTGGACCATTACCTAGAATTACGTGTTTCATCAGAAAACTCCATATAAAAAGGCGGCCTTATTAATTAAGAGGCCGCCTCAAACTTCTGAAAAAGATTACAAACCTAAACGCTTACGTGTCTCAGGCTTGATGCGACCTTCTTCATCCCAACCACGAACTTGGTAGTAGATTGGCAACATCTTATCCAATCCGCTCACCACGCCTTTGGCTGGACCTGTCTTAGCAGCTTCAGTCATCAAACGTTTTGGCAATGCATCATCTTTACGTGTGAAACCTGCGCGCAAGTTAAAGTCTTTTTCCATATTCCAAATACGCTCACCGATGAGTGTTAAGTTTTCAACTGTGAACTCATCGCCGCAAGCTGCTTGAACTTGTGGAGCAACATCATTCAATGTCCAGGCAAAGCTTGTGAAGATACAAATACCAGCAGCATCAAATGCAGCTGTTGCATCTTGGAAGGCTTTTAGCAACTCTGGTTTACCGTCTGTGTCTGTTGGCTCAGTCTTGATTGGAATACCAAGCACTTCTGAAGCAATCGTGTAACCACGTAAGTGGCAAGCACCACGGTTAGAAGTTGCATAACCCAAACCAATACCTTGGATCACACGACCATCGTATGCCGGGAACTCTTGGCCCTTAACAGACATTGATAGATCTGGGTGACCATATTTCTCTGTCAAACGCTTAGAACCTAAACCCATTTCTTTACCAAAACCTTCGCTACGTGCAGTGATTTCTGCAAGATGGCAAAGTGCTTCAGCCGAACCAAATGGTGCTTCGATACCGATTTGCTCTTTTGTCAAAACACCCATTTCATACAATTCCATCACAGCACCAACAGTGGCACCAAATGTAATTGGGTCAATACCATCTTCGTTACAGATCAAGTTAGCAAACTGTAACGCCTCAAGATCTTTAACGCCGTTTGCAGCGCCTAGCGCCCAAGCAGCTTCGTACTCCAAACCACCGTTAGCACCCCAGTATTGAGGACGATTTTGAACAGTGAAGTGAGTTTCATCAATCTTAGAAATACGGCCGCAAGCAATTGTGCAACCAAAGCAAGCCTGGTTTGTTACCAAGTGAGCTTTACCATCAGTTGCCCTTGGTGTTGCCATTGCTTCAGCAGAAATATCTTTAGCACCTTCAAACTGTACATCTCTGTGATTACGTGTTGGCAAAGCACCTACTTCGTTAATCACGTTCATCAATACTTGTGTACCGTATGCAGGCAAACCTTGGCCTGTCACTGCGTTGCCAGCCAATACTTTCTTAGCTTCTTTGGCAGCAGCCATGAAAGCTTTTGGATTCTTAACGTTACCAACACCTTTTGTACCGCGAACAGCAATCGCTTTAAGGTTCTTGCTACCCATTACAGCACCAACACCCGAACGACCAGCAGCACGGTGTAAGTCATTAACAATCGCAGAGTACAAAACACCGTTTTCACCAGAACGGCCAATTGAAGAAACACGAATCAATGGATCTTGGTGTTTAGTTTTAATAGCAGGCTCTGTATCCCAAACCGTTTTACCCCAGATGTAATCAGCATCCAATAGTTCTGCTTTGTCATCTTCGATAAACAAATAAACTGGTTTTGGAGATTTGCCTTCAAAAATCACCATGTCCCAACCGGCAAACTTTAGTTCTGCGCCCCAGTAACCACCAGAGTTAGAGCAAGCGATCGCACCAGTCAATGGACCTTTAGTCACAACGGTGTAACGACCACCCGTTGAAGCCATAGTTCCTGTTAATGGGCCTGTTGCCCAAATGATTTTGTTTTCAACTGAAAGCGGATCAACTTTTGCATCCACTTCTTCAACAAAGTATTTTGTCGCTAAACCACGTGAGCCTAAGTAATCTTTAGCCCATGTCATATTAAGAGGTTCTGATTTACATGTACCTGTTGTTAGGTTTACACGTAGTAGTTTTCCAGCCCATGCCATATTGATTCTCCAGTAATTTCGTTTACTTATGCGCCTGCTGCTTGGTTACCAACTTTGTCGGCCCATTCGCGCATCTTGTCTAAACCAGTCCAGTTTGCATCTACATAAGTAATTGCACCTGTTGGGCATGCATCTGCACAGGCAGGATTACCATCGCACAAATCACATTTTTGAACTTTGCCAGTTTCTTGAACGTAGTTGATTGTTCCAAATGGACAAGAAATTGTGCACACCTTGCAACCAACACAAACGTCTGTGTGAACAACCTTGGCACCAGACGCCGCATCAATACGAATTGCATCCACTGGGCAAGCGTGTAAACACCATGCTTCATCACATTGTGTACATGTATAAGGTACTTTTTTACCAGTGTGATGGAAGTCGAATACTTTGATACGTGATTGCGCTGTGTTAAATACGCCGTAGTTTTCAAAACTACAAGCCATTTCACATTGCAGACAACCTGTACATTTATCAGCATTAATGTGCAACGATTTTTGCATCTTTCTCTCCACAAGTAACTTAAATCGCAAATATGCGACTTTTCATTTATGAGTGAATCATCAAGGATGCAGGGTATAGCGTCTATCGGGAAAACCCTAGTTTTGATTATTAAGCTGATTTTTAGCCTGAACTCATATAAATATAGGGGCTAGAGCTATTTTTACGATCAGCTGGAAATACAAAAGTGTTCAATTTTGAGACACCAAATTGGTGACGTACTTCATTGGTAAAAATAGCATCTGTAAATTAAACCTAAAGAAAAAACCCACTCTGAAAAGAGTGGGTTTCATGTCAAACTAAATCTAACTGGTTAAACCAGTGAGAAATTAGAATGTGTGACGGATACCAACTGAGTAAGCAGTTGAGTTCGCGCCATTAGCAGTACTTTGAAAGCCAGAATATTTAGAATCACTAACAATCATTTGCTTACTACCGTTGTCTTGATTTGACTTAGCACCGATTACATATGCTGTTGTGCGTTTAGAGAATGCATAAGTTGCACCTAAAGCATATGTTGTTGGCTTTTTGCCTGCATCGTCATCAAATGCATTGTATTGAGCAATCACGCCAATATTGTTGTTAACAGGTACTTTTACGCCAACAAAATAACCTGATGGCTCTGCTGCTGTACCAACAGTTTCTTTCTTAGCATAACCAACGCGCAAATCAGCCACTTTGAAATTGTACATTGCATACAAACTAGTTACTTTGTAATCTTTAAAGGTTTCGGTATCACCTGAAGTCGTATCAACATTGGAATCAGCATAAGTAACGGCTACAGCAAAAGGACCAGAAGTGTATTCTGCACCAATAGTTGATGATTTTCCACTTGAAGAGGCACCAGCTTTTTCTCCGTATTGATGTTGATAAGTTAATACCAAGCCACCTAATGAAGCTGTTTGTAACTGAACTGTGTTATCCATACGAATACCAACATCTAAAGCTACAGTGCCTTTGTTTGATGCAATCCAACCACCAATGTTATTACCACCAAAGGCATCATATTTAGCAGACATGTTGTAATCTTGACGATTCATGTGCCCCAATTGGATAGAACCAATACCTGCTTGATCTAAATTAACATAAGAGGCGCGGTTGAATAAAGTTGCTGCAGCTGTACCAGTTGTTGAGTTAGTGTGATTTACGTTACCAACACCAGTGTCTGTTAAAAACTCAGATTCCAAAACAAAACTTGCTTTCAAACCACCACCCAAATCTTCAGCACCTTTAAAGCCCCAACGCGGTGTTGATAAACCACCATTTGTCAGGCCTGTATTAGATAGCGAACTTGATCCTGTGTTAGTAGCTCGTGTAATACCAGCATCTAAAACACCATAGATTGTTACAGATGATTGAGCTTGAGCAGCTGTTGCAACAGTTGCTAGAGCAGCCAATGCGATAAGTGATTTTTTCATTCGTAAATCTCCATTAATAGAAACACCCAAAATCAGGTAATCGTGAGAATGAAGGTCGAATGTTACGTAGATTTAAATTAAATTTTTAAGAACAAGTTTTTATGTCAAAAAATTATCCATTCTTGAAACTTGTTACTTTGATACAACAATCAAAATAATTTCTTATTTTTCATAATTTTGAAATAAAACTCTCAATAAAAAAACCCACTCTAAAAAGAGTGGGTTTTAAGTCAAACTAAAACTAACTGGTTAAACCAGCGAGAAATTAGAATGTGTGACGCACACCAACCATTGTTGCTTTTTGGTCCTGTCCAGCACCAGTCGTTGCCAAACTTGAAGCACCAACTGCAGCAGAGCCATCGTTACTTGATTGACCATACATTGCGTATGCAGTTGTACGCTTACTAAATGCATAAGTAGCACCTACGGCAAATGCATTAGCATCATCAACTGTAGCATTTACATTCTTAATGTTTGAGTAGTTAGCCAATACATTTACTTTTGCGTTTACTGGAATAATTGCGCCAACATATGTTGCCTTTGTTTTGTCTGGATCATTTGCAACTTCTCTTTCCATGTATCCAGCAAATGCTTTCAGCACGCCAAAGTTATATGAACCCAAAAATTGAGTTCTTTCCTCTGCCTTTGCGCCAGTCGATGACTTTTGATCACCATATGTTGCTGTTAATTTCAAGTTACCCAACGTGTAATCAGCGCCAACTACTGACTGTCTATATTTCTTTGCGTCACCAGCCTGTTCACCAAAACCATGTTGGTAAGAAATAACTAAACCTGAGAGACTAGGTGAAGTGTATTTTACAGCGTTAGAAATGCGAGGCTCATTGCCATCAATATTTCCGCCCAAATAGGCAACGTTTGTTGCGCCACCAAAGTTATTTCCACCAAATGAATCTTGAGACACAACAGCATCATAATCAATACGATTCATGCGACCTAATGTCAAAGTACCAATCGATGTGCTTGACAAAGCAACATTTGACGCGCGGTTAAATAGAGAGTTTGTATCTGTACCTGACATAGATGTAGTACCACCACCCACACCGGTGTCTGCAGCAATTTGTGACTCAAGAACGAAGCTAGCTGTTAAACCACCGCCCAAATCTTCAGAACCACGAACACCCCAACGCGATGTTGAAAGACCGCCTGAAGCCAAGTTAGTCACTGATTGATTACTTGTGTTTACACCTTTAGCGTTGATAACGCCATTGTCAACAATACCGTACAAAGTCACGCTGGACTGAGCTTGAGCAGCTGTTGCAACAGTTGCTAGAGCAGCCAAAGCGATAAGTGATTTTTTCATTCGTAAATCTCCATTAATGTGAAATAAACGTACCT
>VFQS010003327.1_pt1 | contig 12325 bp, 9 predicted proteins | sample 3512361 | NCBI WGS metagenome assembly VFQS01 (sample SAMN10412375, study PRJNA504923) | tailings metagenome | isolation source: Relicate 1 Philex TSF3 active mining | place: Philippines
ATATTTCAATTTCGACTTATTCCTGAGCAATAGCAATTTATTCCAATACACTTTTAATTCGGTCTCACCTAGGAAATAGAGACGAAAAGCGAAGTTGCATACTAAGAAATCCGCAAATAAACCATTAATCGCCCGAGCCATGTAACGTACTTTTGGAAAGATTTTGTTTAAGTTTCTTGACCACTCCATTCTGTGCAGAAATTCGGGGTTATGAGCAACAAAATACACATTTTTTCGGCAAATTAATGAAAGGTAAGCTCCCAGATAGCCCGTTGGACCAGGTACGCTGAGTATTATTTTTTCACAATTAAAAAATTTTACTCTCGTAGAACGGTTGCCGAAAAGTTTTTGAATTGATCTAAAAAAATGCTTATCTATGCCTATTGTATGAAACTCAAATTTATTCTTCAAAAAAACCTCAAGTAGCCCTTCATTTACCTTTGTTGCCCCATTTAGATTATTCCTTTTTAATTCTTCGCTATTGAAAGAATCTTGGACAATGAAGAGGTTAAACGTATTTGAATTCTTTTTAAGAAGATTATACGCAAAATGAACGAGATTCATGAGTGGAAAAACTAAACTCCAAAAAATGCCACATAACGTTAAAACTTTTCTCTTGATAAATTGAATCACGAAGATAGTCCTTATGGATTTTGAGTTAGTGATAAATTCAATTTTTATTTCCACTCTTGTATTATAGCGATTTAAAGGACTTACCATTAAGAGAACTGATTTAATATCCTAAATTTCATGTTTTTTTTCAATCCACGAGCTATATTTTACCTTTTCATACTTTAAAAACCAGAGTGACGATGAGACCAATATGCCAACAAAAAACATGGAAATGTTCGTTTTCGTAATGTCAAGATTCTCAATTATTCCTATGAACGAAATATTTGTAGGTAGTATTGAGACCGCATTTGATATGAACCCGTATTCTTGGTGAAATGGGCTGAATACGGGGGTGGTTAGTACAAAAATTCGGAAAATTGGTCCGATTGCGAATCTTGCATCAGTCCAAGTGCTTGAAAATCTGCTCACAAAGTAAGCAATTGGTGCGAAGATTAAGAATAGGCACAGAATTCCAAATAAGACTCCTACATATTCCGAGAATTTGAAAAATCTTTCTTGCGTGAAAAACATTATTATATTGCCAAAACTAAAAAGAATAGATAATTCAATCCAAGTGGAATAAAAGCATGCGACTACAATTGATCTTAAACTTATTCCAAGTCTACTTATCATTTTCGTAAATCTACTTGAAGCTAGGACTGATTTTGCAAATGCTATTTCTGTTATCGTCCATATTCCCAAAGATTCCATTACATCGATGATTCGTATTTGATTATTAACGCCGCCGCTGAATGTAACTATAGATACTAAGAACGATAAAATCAATAAAAATTTGATTGCATACCAGATATTTCCAAGTTTAGTTACACTTGGTAATTGATCACGTAGACATTTTTCCACAAACGAAATTTCAGCGAATGCTCCTCTTAATATTCCATACCTATATTTGAAAACATGATGAAAGTTAGAATTTTCAACGAAAGTTTCACCCTGCTTGGGATTCAATTCAATAAAATCGACTTTAACCAAATCCAAAGACTTATTCAATCTTTCTAAAGATTTTTCTTCAATACAGCCTGGCCACATTTTTTTAATTGATGCCGCGAATTTTATCATCTAACTGAGTTTTTCCTATTCACCCAAGAATAATAGCACTTAACTTGAAGAGCTTGAATCATTGCTTTATTGATTGAAATGTTCCGACTTTGAACTTGGAATGTCGTTGCCGACGGATATATATTCGCATAAACTAATTGACGTGAATATAGGATTGTCTTAAATGACCCACGTGAATATTGTTATTTGCTCAAAGGACAGATTTGATAAGTGTTTCAAGCTTGTCCGCGAAATCGAATATCAAGTGTACAGAGATAATCTATCGGAGTGCATCAAAATAATCATCATTGAAAATGGCTCCAAAAAGAGAGTTTCTCGAATGTATACAAATCTAGGATATGGATCCTCGCTGATTTCTTGCTTGAATATGAAATTTTCAGGTTTGAGCTATGCTCGCAATACTGCTGTTGCCGTTACTGGGTTGAAAGATTACATTTATTTTCTTGACGATGACATATCGATCGAAAACGAGTTTTTTGTCCGAGATTTAATTAGGATCGTAAATAAAGAAGTGCCGGATATCTTGGGCGGTCCTGTACATTCGAAACTCCCTCAACAATTTCCCCGATGGTTGCAAAAAAATGCACTGGAACGAGATTACGGTCAAAGTGGTTTTGGGGCTATTCGACTATCGGGAGGAAATTTTGGATTTAATAAACTAATTATTGAATCGAAAGAGCCATTTGATCAACGCCTTGGAATGCAAGGTAAGAAAATTCGAGTCGGTGAAGAGAAAGATTTCGTTGAAAAGTATCTCGCTACTAAAGTTTCACCCAAAATTTATTATGCTAAAAGACTCAAAGTTTCTGAAGAATTTGATTCACTAAAATTAGGTTTTCTTTATAGGGTCAGGCGAGAGTTTGCTATCGGATACGCATCTCATGCAAACCATGAACATGAAATTACAAAACGTTTTTATGGATCTTTAGGAAATTTAGATGTAAGAGACATAAGAAAAGCTTTTCGATTTGCAAAAAAGAGCCTTCCTGAGGTGTACGCAAAGCTTAAAAGTTCAGATTACAATTACTTTGTGCCGATATTTGTTCTATCTCTTTCGCGAACAATTGGGCTTTTTTTGAGGAAATTAAGGTGGCAAATTTGAAAATTGTTATTTCTTTTGAACACGTAGAACGAGAATATCTTTTTGCTCTCATTTTAAAATCGGAACTTACTAAAGCTGGTCATAAAGTTCTTATAAGTAATTTATTTTTTGATCTTCCTATAATAAAATTTTTTAAACCGGACATACTCATGATTCCTTATTTCTATTCGTCAGATGATAAATCTATAAAGGAATATATTAAAATTAGCTCAGTCAAGCAAATAATTTCGCTATCTTGGGAACAGATTTTTAATGATCAACAAAAGTTACGTAAATTTCCAAGAGATATTCCAAAAAATCTACACTTTGTGTCTTGGTCATTGAGTTGGGCCAAGGCTTTAGAAAGATCGGGAGTTTCAAAGAAACAGGTTATTCATCTGGGGCATCCCTTATGGTCCCTTTACTGGAATTTTCCATTCCGGTCATATTCATATAGGGGTGAGAAAAAGAATTCAAAATTATATATTGAAAACATTGGGTGGCTTAATTCAAGTAAAAATACGTATTCCGAAGACTATCTTTCTGGAAAAGAGATTGGAAATCTAAAGCAGATTTTTGAGGCCATCCATGAAGTTTTTAAAACCTTTAACGCAAAAACATTTAAAATAAAGGTAAGGCCGTCTTCGACTTCTGAACGTGATTTCAATTTAGAAAAAACTTTCAAACATAGCAAGCTTGTAGGTGGACTGCCTTTGATTCACTATTTGAGATCCAGCACACAATGTTTTGGCGACTTCTCCTCAGCCTTGATCGACGCAACAATATTAGGTGTCCCATCATACGGAATTGGAATTGATAAAATCCCGCAGAAGTTGAGATTCTCTTGGCATACTTTCTTCAAGCCAACTAAGGACATCCAAGGGAGATTGTGTGGTAATTTATATGAGTTTGATAAAAAATCTTTATTCAATTATTTGATTAGGGATGGTTTTATTTCACGCGATTATTCTCATAATTTTCTCCAGTTTATTGCAAGCCTCAATGGGCAATATTCCTCAAAGAAAGATCCTTTGAATATTAACTTTATTTTGTCGCGTATTTTATTGGTGTCGTATCATTTTTTAGTTTCATCAAAACCCTTTCGAAAATTAATCTACGATCACCATCAAATGGGTCTTGATATAAAAACTCATAAAAATGATTTTATATCCTTTACTAGATATGTTATCTATAAAAGCTACAGTTTAAAATTGCGTCCTTTCCTTTAACATCCTGATCGATCTATTTCCGCCATATTCTCAACAAAACATCTATATTAATTCCTTTGCCATTCTAATTAATTTAGAGGTTTCATTGAAGTCACTACCAAACAGGTTTTTTCGGCAATGTATCGCTATCAAGGTGCTTCCAAGTAAAAGAAACTGATGGTTGGAAAAATAGGAAAGGTCAACATATCTTTTCTTTGAAATTTTTTCAGAATAATCAAAACTGATAATTCTTAAGACTAAACTTGGATAATATTTTAAGGCACTAAAGTCAACCAAGTATTTTCGTCTCTTCTTCATCCGCTTTGAATATGAATGTTCAAATAGAATTCCTTGTTTTATCCTTAATAATCTGTAGAGATTCATAATTTCTTCATAGTTAAATAGCTTGCTTCTGCTAAAAGTTGACACCTGAAGAGCTTTAAAATATATCCGACAGTATATGCTTCTGATTGCAATAGTGTTTTTGTACATTAAGTATCCGGTTTCCACATTTTGTCGTGAAATTTTAGATAATTTTCGTAGGTTTTTTGCTTCTTTCTGTGAAGCTCTCTTATTGAGTGAAGGTGTAAAACTAAAAGATGAAGGAACTGGAAGTTTTATTGATAAGAAATGGGGGGCAGGTAATTCCATAGAGTCTTTTAGTATCGAAGGATCCCATGAAGTTCCAATAAAAGTGTTAGCTGAATAATCTCTGTAATGTATTTTGTTTAGATAATTTATCCATTCTTTTTTCAGAAGAAAGAAATCTGGTTCGACTACGAAGATATGGCTTGCTTTATCTTTGATTCTCAAAATTGCTATATCTAGCAGGTAAGCATGCTCGTAACTGGGTAAATGAGAATTTCTCTTGTCCGCAAAACTAGAGTCTATTTCCGTTTGATCCACTTCTATTACATGATATTTAAATTGACGGATTCCTAAATTATTCTCTATAATTTTCCGTAATTCTTCACCATTTTCCTTTTTTGTAACCAAAGTCCATACGTAATTGGAATCCGTATTTAATTCTGATGTTAATTTTAAATTCTCCGAAATATATGGAAGACAAGAATTAGTCACAATGGACACCAAATGAATCATTTTCTTATATATTACCCTTCCAAATGCCTAATCAATGATTTTGAGACATTCATGGTAGATTACGTTTCGCACATTTCCAAAATTTGGCAGAACTTTAGATTTCAAATTAGAGGAGACGTCTCTGGAAAAATGCAAACGATTTATTTGTCCCAATAAATCTTCGTAATTTGCTACCTCCGCCATTCCTGAATTTATCAGAAATCTGTAATGAGACGAATTTGATTGAAATATTGCCGTACTGTTCAATAAACTAAAGACAGGAGTGTCACAACTCATAGCGTCGAGAAAAGCGCTGGTGTTGATACCAAAAGCACAAATCGAATTTTGGAAAACGCTCTGAGTGAGTGAATTTTCCCTTTCTAGTAATCCCAGATTTTTCGGATATACGATAGTTCCAGGTTCGTTCCAATCGGCCCATGTCGAAAAATTAGCGGGATGCGGTCTTATTACTAGAAAATAGTTTTTCATTTCAGTCCAAAATGAATTTAGAAAACTCTTTAGAAAGTCACTTTCATTTTTGACTACGTTTGCAGAAGAACCTAAATACAAAACTATACTTAGATTGTTTGAATTGAATTTATCAATTTCCAAAATATTCGAAGCGTAATTTCTCTCTTTTAAGGAATACCTCTCAAAGTAAAGAGATCCTGACATTATTATGGTGTTTGGAGCTATTTGATGTCTATTAATCAAAAGCGAGCGATGATGCTCATTCCAGGCGAAATACAAATCTGGAGCACAAATAGTTGTTCCTTTAGAATTCAAGTTATCAAATGACAAAGCGCAAATGACGTTCGGAATGCCTTGAATTTTTGCTTCTAAAATTAAATTATCTTCAACGGAATTGATCATGTTACCCGGTGTGACTAGTACTAGATTAAATGTGTGTAAATCTATTTTACTTTTATATAAGAAATTTACAACTATGTTTCTAATTAATTTAATAATTAGTTTAGCCAAAAAGGTTGTAATCTTGAAATACTTCTCTCTTATAATTATGACTTTATCAATAGGAATGTCGAGTTTGCTGCGTAATGTAAATCTTCTGAAGTAGTCTTTTTCAAAATTATTGTCGGCAAGATATGTTAGTGCGCCAAGTGTATGTTTGATTTTAGTTAAAAGAGGCGAATTCTGGTTCATAAATCTAATATCTTCGACAACTATTTTTCTATTTAACAACCAAGAATTGATAGATTTTAAATTTTTGCCGAAGGCTTCGTCAAAAAATAGTGTTATCGAGAAACCTTCTTCGATAAATTTTATAAATATCTCCTCCATGTATGGTAGGTGTTCCATGCGTCGAAGTCCAATAGCGATTTTCCTCACCTGAAAAGGCTACCATCTCAATTTCTAACTTGTGTTGCGAAATTTGGGTTCTAAAATAGATTAAGTAAGCAATGGTCTATCCTATTAATTTGAGCATTATAATTATGCTAGTGGTCCATATTGGAAGATTTGCATATCATAATTGCCTTCTTTTTTTGCTGCAGGCGTTTGAACGGGATCAATTTTCCTTATAAACTAGGCATGGTTTTTGTTAGAAACTTAATCCTACAGTGTTATCATCGTTAGAATTTATTTGTAATCAAATAGCTAAAAATGAACTCATTTTGTACGTAGATTTTTCAAATTTCGGAAATTGCTTCGGAATAGCAGGAACTTTGATTCTTGCGGAACGTAAATGTTCCATGCATACTTGCAAGTTGCAAAGGTGAGAGTCGAGGAGATTTAGAATCCATTAATGCTAATTGTCTAAAGTATTTTTTGATGTATTTAAATAAGAAAAATTGCATGGTTTACACAACATTAGTCACAGAAATCTTTCTTTCCTCTTCATTATTATGGAGCCGCCCACGGGAATCGAACCCGCGACCTCCGCTTTACGAGAGCGAAGCTCTACCAACTGAGCTAGGGCGGCGAAATTAGTCGAGTACTACTTGTCCATTCGGACTAGATATTACGACAGACACAATTCCCGTTTCGCCTTGGTAATCGGATGAATTTCTATAAGTAACTTCGACATCTTGAAATGCTCTCTTGGGATCTGCGCCGAGCCAATTTTCGATTATGGATTCATCGCCAGCAATTTCAATTCGGATAATTTCAGATACAGCTTTACCATCATTTGATGGGTGGTCTTTTGTCTGCCATTCAATGAAGAAAGGTAATTGTGAATCTTCAATCGTGCCCATTACTCCAAGTTGCTTCCACTTCAATTCGTAACCATCGGGACGTTTACGCGACCCTTCGATTGAATTTCTTCCAAGCCTTTTTTCAACTGGAGATATGTCATCTGTCGCAACAACCCAGGTCAGCCACCCTCCACCTTGACTCACCCGTTTTGAAACAACTTTTCCAAATGCAGATTCTTCAGCAGCAGGATGATCTAGCGGACAGACAACCTCTATGTAATGACCATGCTTTAACGGCAAAATGAAGTTTCTCGTGCCAAATCTTGGATGGATACCACCATCAATAAAAGTAGAGCTAAGTCTTGAACCAAGCCTTTGTACAACATCAACTAATTGCTCATACGAAGTGGCATATGAGAGATGATCTAGTCGAAACGGCATACGGGAATCATGCCCTATTTTACGTTGCCCTGTCGAATCGCCCAAAGTCTCCTTTAAATTGCCTAGGACTCAAGTACAGAAGCTCAATTGATAACTACATTCTAGTTTTTTCGGATTAAAGACTAACACTTAACCGTGCCGATCCAACTATTATAGTGAAAGCTTTTAGATAATCACCGAAAAATTGAAATGCCTTCCCCGCAATTTACAAAACACCGAACTAAAAACCGAAATTGCAGCTCGTGTATATCCCGTTGAGGAAAACTCAAATTTACACTATGCTGCAAATGATATTTTAACTTGAAAAAATTTCCTACCACACTAAAGTACATCGGACTCAACGCGTGCCAATTAACGTGGGCTCACGGAATTGTAAAATTTAAATTTTGCTAAAATATGTATATTGGGCATAAATTGAGGAATTTTAGTTTCGGCTTATGCACAAACTTTTCAAATACATCAGATAGAGTTGTAGCCATAAGACATTTATCTGTTGTAGTTTCGTTATTTTGTTTAAGTTGGATATTTTAGCTTCAAAAACAAAAAGTGTTGAACAATCCGAAAAAATTGCTACTGATAATAATTAAGAAAATTAGTTTTGGACTTGCTATGTAAGTTTCACATAATTTTTTTTGCGCAAATTACTTTTTAGAATCATGAATTACTCATGATTTCTTAAGTTAAGACAACTTACGCAAGATGCGAGGAAAACGTTTGAAACTATTTTTATATTAATAATTATGGTCTTCCAAAAGATAGAAGATTACTTAAATGCCGGAAATTTATGGACAATTTCATCTATATATTCGATCATTTCGGCACTGATTGTAGGTGACGTCCCAACAAAAAAAACTTCTTCAAGTACACGACTAGCCATTGGAAAATTACGATAATCTCCAAGATGTTTATATGCCGGCTGTTGAAGTATATTTCCTGCAAAATAGTTTCTCGTTTGAATTTTTGCGTTTTCAAGGAAATCTACAAGATTTCTTTTCAATTTCGCATTTTCGCATACTAGAGGCACACCAAACCAAGATGTATGTGCGTTTGGAAGTTCGGTAACTACATGAACTCCTTTAATTCTCTCAAAAATGCGGGTAAGCGCGAGTTTGTTATTTCTACGAATCCGTTCAATCTCATTTAGTTTTTCAAGTTGAACGCTTCCAATGGCACCCTGAAGGTCTAATGGCTTCAAATTGTAGCCAATATTGTCAAAAACATACTTATGATCAACTAAAGCATCACAATTATCAATCCATTTAGAAAATCTTTTCTTGCAGGTTCCAAACGGGAGTAAATTTTGCGTACCAACACAATAGCAAGATCTACCCCACCAAGAATAGCTTCTAGCAATCTTTACTATATCTGCATTTTTACTTGAAACCATTCCTCCCTCCATGGTACTTATGTGATGCGCCGGGTAAAATGAGTTAGAAGCCGCTATTGAATAGTCGGTTAGGTACTTTCCGTTCCACTTACTTCCCAAACTATCACAGTTGTCTGAAATTAATTCAATTCCAGTTCCATCTAGAATTTCAATTAACTTATCGAAATCGTATGGATTTCCAAGAACTGGAGACGAAAATACTGCACGGGTTTTTGGAGAAATAGCCTTCTGAACAGCATCCAAATTCCAATTAAGATCACTCCATGAGATATCTACAAAAATAGGACGTAACCCATTTTGTATTATTGGATTCAGTGTTGTTGGGAATCCAACCACACTTAAGATTATTTCATCACCGTCATTCCAGGCAAAGAACTTTTTAAGTGCTGCAATCATTACTAGATTAGCAGAACTTCCTGAATTCACCATAACACTCTCTGCAAAGCCAAACTTCTTAGAAAATTGCCTCTCAAATTTCATCACGCTTTCTCCAGAGGTCAGCCATTTTCCGTTTAGTACACACTTTAAAATTGCTTCAATTTCTTTATGGTCCCAAAAAGGTCCTGAGTAATAAATTGAATCTATCCCAGGTCTAAATCCATGTTTTTTGTTTGCAGAATATTTTGAAATGAAATCAAGGTTTGACTGCAAATTCAAACTTTTTATAATCTCATTTACTGATTCCATTACTCTAGAAAATCCCTCTCCGTTATCTTATGTTCCAATTTAAAGCCTAATTTTTCGATTTTTGATATGTCTAAAATAGCATTTTGCGACTGAACAAGCCTGTGAAAGTTTGGCGTGTCGATCGAACCAATTTGAGATTCGCTTTGAGTTATATGTTTAAAATCCCTAAGTAATTCACCAATTCTTGTGCCTATTCCCGATGCTAGATTAAAAACTTGATTTGTATCGCTTTTTTCAATAATTAAATCAATTCCCCTCACCACGTCATCCACATGTATAAAGTCTCTTAATACATTTCCATCTTCATATAGATCTACATCTTCACCGGCTCTAATTCTATTGGCTAAATATTGAACTGCATTTTTCTGACTTGAAGCTTTTTTGTCTCCAGGACCAATCACATTTCCAAGTCTAATAATGCGATATTCTATGTTAAAAGTTTTGCAATAAGATTCGAGCATCAATTCTGCCGAGTATTTACTAATGGAATAAAATCCTCTAGGCTTACAAACTTGATTTTCTTGAAAGGGGATTTTGCCGGAACCATAAACAAACCAAGTAGAAGCAAAATTAATAACTAAATCAGGAAATTTTTGGCGAGAAGAATCTAATGTAGAAAGTAATTTTATAATGTTTGTTTCTACGTCTAAGAATATATTTTGATAAACATTATAATTACTTGTTGTTCCAATCAAGAAAAGTATTTCATTACTTTCTGACTCATTTACTTCTTTGGGTATTTTAATAGTTTCGAACTTTGACTTTCTTGTATAATGAGATCCAATAAAGCCAGTTGCGCCGAATACCGAAATTCTTTTCGCGAAATTACTATGTGGGTCCATTAATGAATTCACCTCTTTTGAAATTCACAGTAGAAAGGCATCCGACTTGTTAAATCTTAGACCTTTTCTTTAATATATTGAAATTGAAAACTTCTATGGTTCTTTCCGGGAAATTTGCTTGATAATCCGTGTATATGGTCAATATTTAGATTTTGGTCGATAGGTTTGAAAAAGTAGGACTATTTTTTCTCATCTATTTTCGATGGCTCTTTACCGCGGTTGAGTGACGCGAAGCTTAAGAAGAGAGTTTCTATCAGTAATAACTTAGAGACGTTGGAAGCTAGCTGGCCGCGAATTTCATTTAACTTAAAAAGTAGGTCTGAGATTTGACTGGTTCTATTTTCACTTGATATCCGAAGTATCTCTTTTGTGAAATCAGAATTTATATATGGGCCGTCTGTTGTTAGGCAGTCTCTCAAAAATGTTGCGTAATCAAGTAATACTCCATCAATTTCATCTTTGACTATTCGGGTGAATCTGGCTTTATGTTCTTTCTCTAAATCTTTGATTGCTTTAGATCCTCCAGAAACCAGACCACGGGAACCGCTTTGTAGAGCTGCCTTCAACTCCTCTACCTCTTCTTCGTCACGACTTGTTGTTCGAAGTTCGGCACGCTCTGTTGCAAGTTGCATCAATTTCCCGGCTGCAGTTATCGCTCCTCCTTCAGATTTAACATCGAATAGGATTTCAAATACTTTGCCTCTGGCAGCCTTAAATGCGGGATCTTTCAAATAACCTTTAGCTTTACCGATGTGGCCCTGTGAGATTCGTGCAGCGATATCGGCTTCTTCTTCTGTGACTCCAAGGGAGTCTTGTAGAAAACTAGAGATTTCTTTTGCGCTTGGTGTTTTTAGATTTAGATGGCGACAGCGAGATCTGATTGTAGGAATAACATCTTGCAGAGTTGGTGCACAGAGTAGCCAGATGGTTTGGCTTCCTGGCTCTTCTAAAGCTTTTAGCAGCGCATTTGCGGCGGCTTCGGTCATACGATCACAATCTTCAATTACCACAACGCGCCATTTAGAAATTGAAGCGCCCCAAGCGGATCGTGAAACTACTTCTCTTATTTCATCAATCTTGATTGATGTCCCGCTTACATCGACAATTTCAACATCGGGATGTGTACCGATTAGTGCAGTTTTGCAATCGCTACATTCTCCACAACCAGAATCTTTACAGAGAAGAGCTGCAGCAAAAGCTTTTGCTGCATTTGATCTGCCAGAGCCAGGTGGGCCGGTAAAGAGCCAGGCATGGGTCATTTCTTGCCCAGTTGAACCAGAATTAGCAGCAAATATGGCGCTATCTAGAGCAGTTGTGACTTTCTCTTGGCCAACTAAGCCGCTAAAAACCCGGGTACTCACTTCAGTAACTCTTGGACCCGCGAAATAATCTCGGAATGAATTTCAGGTATTGGTCGGCGAGCATCTATAACTAAATATCTCTCTGGATCAAGAGCTGCTAGTTGTAGATATTCTTGGCGCACTCGATCATGGAAATCTATTGATTCGCTCTCCAAGCGGTCTGCATTCTTCTTTCGCTTCAGACCAATATTTGCCGGTTGATCAAGAATGATAGTTAACGTTGGATATAAGGATTCTGTGGCCCAACGGCTGATACGAGCTACTTCGTTTGAAGACAAAGTTCTTCCGGCCCCTTGATAAGCGATGGAAGAATCAAAGTATCGGTCGGTTATGACAACTTCATCTCGCTCTAAAGCAGGGCGAATCACCGAGTAAACATGGTGGGCGCGATCAGCG
>VFQS010003328.1_pt1 | contig 12324 bp, 9 predicted proteins | sample 3512361 | NCBI WGS metagenome assembly VFQS01 (sample SAMN10412375, study PRJNA504923) | tailings metagenome | isolation source: Relicate 1 Philex TSF3 active mining | place: Philippines
AATTTTTAGAATGAGTAATATTTTTATAATTAATGAAATAATTATTACCTCCTTTTTTATATTTACTTATAGAAAAATCATTGTTAATTTCATCCAATAATTTTATTTGTTTTGAAGTTAATTTTCTTATATTTGAAAAATAAATCATTGATTTTTAATGTTTGATTATAATTATTCTAATAATTATATTCATAAAAATAAAAAAGATTGATGATAATGATTATGATAACTATCTAATGGGACAAGCACCACCAACACAATCAGATGTTAATTCATTATCTGAAATTACTCTTATTTTTCCACTGGTAATTGGAATTACCTTTTTCATCAGTTCATCATATTTTTCTTTTGTTATCTCTTCGAATGGAGCTTGTTTAAATCCATGTTCATTATGTAATAGGAAACTACAAGTTTTAATATTATCATTATAATTATTCCTGAGCCATTCTTTTATCTCATCCAATTCATTCAATCTATAATAAATGGTAACTGAAACAGAATTATCACTCCAGTTTGTTTGAAGTTCCTTAATTGTATTCAATTGGTCGATGGCACTCATATCTTTTGCTAAAATTGTTCCTTCAGGATAGCAACAAGGAAATTCAATAATCATCGTATTTTTATCATCAGTTCCATCAAAATTCTTTTGATATTCAATATAATAATTATGACTTCTTGCCAAATCCAATAAACTAGTATTTGATGATGAAATTCTGATTCTTCTAATGAAATATTGATAAATAGCTGGATGAGCACCTGAAGTTACTCCAGCCAATAATGAAAGAGTTCCTGATGGTTTAACTGTTGTTAATTTAACTGAAGTTGGTGCTCCAATCTTCTTAGAATAATTCTCATCATATTCTCTTAAATATTCATATAAATCATTTAACCATCCCTTCTGTTCTTGAGAAGATTGTAGGTATCCCGTAATTCCAATTCCCATTCTAAGATTCTTATGAACAATCTCTTCAGTTGCTTTCTGATGACATTTTAATAAGAGTGAATGTTTACAAATTCTATAAACAATCGTTCCAATTTCTTTCAATTCCTCATAACTATTGATATTACAAAGATAAATTTCAGATAGACAACAAGTTTCATAATTGGCTAAACTTTGCTCTGCACAATTATGAGAAACTAATCCATTTGCTGAGAATGAATGAATGTCATTAATGGTGCAGTCATAAACATCATATTTATCAGCAAGTTTCTCAATCTTATTAATTTTAGTCAAATAGAAATCATCTGGATAACTATGGATACTATAATTATTTAATTTATAATTCTTCTTATTATCATAATATCCAATAATATTCTTATAGATATTAATATTACTATTACTGATACTCAATTCATAGTTATTATTGTTATTATTATCAATCAAAATTCTATTATTAATACCAATTGATAATAATAATTGTTGAATAATTTTAAGTTTATGAATGCTCAAATCCTTCAATCTGATTTCTTTAATGCTATTTCTATTAATAATCAAATGAGAATAAGTATCAAAAATAGCTCTTAGAATACCAACAGTCTTTTCATAGGAACAATTATTAATAAGGAAATCATCATTCAAGAATTTTCTATAAGTATCATAGTTATCAGCAATGTCATCAATTAATGGTGATTTTATTGTAATCCAATTATTATTTTTAGTAAGTCTAAAATTATCAGCACAATAATCAATGATTTTATTAAAAGGTTCATAGTTATAATTATAATAATTATCATCAATATACATCAATATAGAATTATCATCAGTATCATCATCAAAATTATTAATAAGATGTCCTAAAATATATCCTTCAATATCATCATGATTATCATTTGAATTCCAATAGAAGTCTTTATTTGAACTGATATTAATAACATCATTAACAGTAATTTCACTTACTTCTTTCCAGCCTTTGAGAGTTTTAAATTTATGATTACCTGTTGCTTTAATTTCAATTCCATTATTCATTGTAAGTAAATAAACATCCTTAGTTCCAGAATACCAAAATCCCTTCTCAGTTGATTCATAAATCTTACCATTAATAACACCATTGAACTTCTTTCCAATCAAATCTCTGATTCTCGTCAATCCCTTATCAGTCATAATAATTGTATCAGAAGTTAAACAAGGATTATAACCTTCAACAGCTGGATCAGGATACTTATTACCATCCTTGATTCTTCCAATCTTTCTTGAGAGTTCGATATTAATAAGTCCATATGGTTCTCCATTTCCATTATAACCATTCCAGAACTCCTCTGGAAGTTTATTGATATCATTACAAACAACTGAATTATTACTCATACATCTCCAATTTGGAATATTGCCTAAATCCCATCGTTTTGCATTTAAATAATCAACATCATCATAATCACCAAGACAGATAAGAGCTGAATTATGAGTTAAGAAACCATTACAGAAGAATTCATGAACATCTTCAACTTCAATATCATAAGTATTGTAATTCTCTTCATAAATAATTCCTTCTTTAACTGTTGCTAAAGCAATTTTAGTATTATTAAGAATTTTAATATCAGAATTATTGATATCATTATTGTCAGTAATATTAGGATATGATTTAGAGATTAGTTTGAATTGTTTTAGAATATTGATAGAATTCATATCATTGATTCTGATGTTAATATTAGAATTGGGAATTGGATTAATACTTGTAAGATTATTACTATAAATATCATTGATGATTCCACAAGAAAACAATAAATTCGATAGTTGTCTAGTATACTCTTCTGAAGCCAAATTTTCAATTAAAATTGAATTTTCAGTAATTTTACAAAGATTACTCTCAAAAAGACCAACAATAAATCCAATTCTATTATTCAAAGTAGTTTCATTAATAAAATAAGGAATTTGTGAAACAAGATTTGATGTGAAATATGAATAGAAGTTTTGTGAAATTATTTTTAATACATATGAATTATTATTAATATCAATGTCCGTAATAATTCTAATAGAAGAACCAAATCTCTCAATCACTTTCTTAACCTTAGATAATAAATCCAATGAATTACATTCAAGAGTTATTTGATAGTTATTGTCATTAAAATAGAAATTTGAAGAGATAAATCCAAATAACCAAGCAATATCATAATTGAAATCAGGTGAAATAATTCTATCCTTTCTATTAGTAAAATTAAATGAAGGAAGTTTAATATTAGTATTTCCCTCAATTGGAGTTCGTGTTAAAATTAATTTATCACCCTCTTTTAAGTTATCGGCAGTAATCCAGCTATAATTATTATCAATCTCATTATAAACAGCCATTCTATGATTATCAGTGCATCTAAAAGTAGTCTTATCAGTTTCAATTTTATAAATTCCTTGGAAACCCTGATGAAATACATTCTTAACCTTCTTATAACCTTTAGTAGTAAGCACTTCATCACCAATAACAATCTCTTCGATATTAATGAGACCTAATTTAGTGTGAACTTTAGAACCAACTGGAAGACATCTTCTTACATTTCCTGCAACTACTACTGAAGCAATAATATTAACAATATCAAGACAATCAATACTTTTAAGTTTTTGACCTTTGCGATTATTGAGAATTCCTTGGATTTGATTAATTCCTTTTACTAAATCTTCGGGGCCTGAGGCAACTCCACCAAATCCTTTAATTTTTGTTCCTGCACTTCTAATAAGAAGAGTTGAATAAGTGAAAGAAGTTCCTTTATAAAAATAGGCTTCAAGCACTTTCTCAAGAAGAGATACCCATCCTTCTCTGCTATCAGGAACAATAAAATCTGCATCTTTGGTATCTTTTCTAGTAATACTAATATCAATATTAAGAACTGGTGGTAGTTTCTGAATATTATCTTGTTGAATATTAAAACCTACACCAGTTCCTAACATAAGAACATCAAATATCCATAAGAAGGGTTTAATTGGTTCATCAATTTTAACAAAGGCACAATTTTGAAGACTCATAATTCCATGTTTAGAAACAGTCTCTGTTCCTAATTGCCATAGAAATCGCCCTGCAACTGAACATTTGAGTTCCATAAGATATTTATAAGCTTTTTCAAGTTCATTATTGGTGAAATTTACATTGAGTTGCTGTTGACATCCTTGAAGAACTCTTAAAATAGTATCTCGATATTCCTCAGTAGTCTCATCATTGTCATTATCATGATTTAATCTTCGAGCATAAGTTCTTTTATAAGTGATATAACCTAACATACCCCAAGGAGTTTTGATATTATCAGGAATTTTAGATAAATAAGAGATATTATTTCTATTTTTATTATGTTCAGCTCTATAATTAATATAATGCTTAGCAGTATCATAATACTTATAAATCATTAAAGCTCTTTCAACAATATCCTGAATATTCTCAATATTAATATGATTAGAATTATCACTAGTAATACAATTAGAAATTTCACTGTTAATATAAGAAATTAGTTCTTCAAAATTATCACAAGTAGTATTGGTATTGATAAAAGCCTTATTTAAAGCACTTCTGATTTTATCAATGTTAAAATCTTCATGGGTTCCATCTCTTTTAGTAATATATTTAGTCATAATAATACATATTAAACTTAATTTTTAAATAAATTATTTTCATTCCAATAAGTAAAATGAGAATTAATATTATCTTATTTAATGTAGTATTATTGATATTATTATTTGTATTAATTTATCTATTGATTAATATTAATTATAATAAACCATATGAAAAATTTACTGCAGAAGCTTCTGCATTTTTAGATACTGCACCTTCTTTTAATATGAATACTCAAAATATTGTAAATTCAACCTATAATACTACTCAATTTGCCACAGATTCAATTGATATGGAATTACAAGAAAGTATACCAGTAGATACACTAGGAAACGGCCCAGGTGCTGCATTTGATAATGTAGGTGATATCATGTGTCAAAATAGAATAGTTAGATTGAAAGGCCCATCTGCAGGAATTTCATATCCAAATGGCTATTATTGGATACAAACTGGAAATGGGCCCAAGTTAACTTATTTAATTACAAGTGAAGAACAAAAATTCGGTGGAGGATGGGCGTTAGCTATAAGAGCAGTTTTAGGTAGTGAAACCTTTAATGTAGTAGAAGATATTTCTTATAGAGATTGGATAGATTCAGCTCCTAGTGGAAATTCAACTTCTGCTCGTTTATTAGGTTTACCATTAAGAGGAACACAATCAGGATGGAATGCTTCTGTTGGATTAAATCGTTTTAATAGTGATTTTTCAGAAGAATTTAATATAAGTAGTGTTGGAAATAAGATATTCAATGCTCTTACACCACCACCTCCTCCAGGCAGAAGTGTTTTTACTCCAACTGAAACAACAACTTTTACTGCAACTTATAGTAATTTTGATTGTAAATTTCCAATATTCCGTATATGGTTATTTAAAGAAATATTATGTATTTTCTATTATATCAATAATGGAGTTTATAATACTATAAGAACTTATATCAAAATTCCTAATAGAGACCTTGATAGTGTCTCTACATTACACAGAACTTTAAAAGTTCCAAATTCAACAATGACTACTATAAATACTTTCAGAACAGATATGAGTGATGATTTACTTTATAATTTTAAAATGAATATTTATAATATTAATGGAAGCCCTCCTATATCTACATCAACTTCTATTGGAAGTATAGCTTCAACTGGAATAACTCCTGCAGCTACCATTAATTGTCTATTTGGATGTCATGGAACTATACCTGCAGATGCAACCACAGGAGCACCAAGACTGAGATATCTATATGCAGTAGGTGCTGCTCTTCAAAACAATAGAAATCGCATTAAATCAAGTGCAGTTTTGGTTTTAGTTCCCGATGAAATAACTGCAGCTAATCCAATAAGATATATACCATGTGGTTTTGAGATATTTGTAAAATAAATAAATATAAAAATAAATTCAGATATGACTGCATTTAATCATATTTATAATCAATTCTTTTTCTAAATATAAATCTAATTTTGAATTGATTTCATTTAATTCTTGTGTTTGATTGTTAATAGTATCATTATAATCAATCATCAGCTTATTTTTTTTATTTATTAATGAAATATATTCATTATTATTTAAATTAGGATATTCCAATAGTTTTTTTAATAATAATCTTTTATTACTCATTCTAATTATTTTATTTGAAAATAATTTCATATACATCTTTATCTTTGTTTTTATTTATTTCTATCTTTGTTCCAATCTTACCAGTCTTATTATATCCATTCTTAATTTCATCAAAATAAGAAATTGAAAAAGTTGTCTTTAAATCATTTAAATTCATCAATTCCTTGTTTTTAGTTTCATTAATATTAATCAGATTAATATAAGACCCTTCTTTTTCTTTATTCTTAATTAATTCAGGATTTTCTTTCAAGACTTTCAATGAATAATTTAAACTTTGATGATAATACTCATAAATATTAAAAATTTTCATCAATATAAATACTATCATAATCTTATTTTCACTCAAATTGAAATTTAACTGACTTCTATTCAGAATCTTTTTCGAATATGCCTCAATATCTTCCTTATTTATCTTATTTTTCATTATAAACTTCTTTATATCAAAGATATGAGAATTTGATTTAACTTTAGTTCTTAAGTTCTTTGGCAAATCACTATAATCATAAACCTTATAATAAGGAATTGTCATCTTATTAATATCCAAATTAACAACCAAAAACTCCATAATTTTATTAATCCTATCAATCTCCTCCTTTACCCCCTTAATATACTCTTCTAGTTCATTATTATCATTATTATTATCATCAGTAATCTTATCAATTACTTCATATTCTTCTTCGGTATTATTAGTGGTATCAGTAGTATCAGTAAATTTGATTAATTCTTGTTTATTAATATCATAATGAAGAATACCATCAAGAATTAAAGAAGATTGATTATTATATAAATCTTGATTGGTAATATTAGATATTAAAATTTTGTTCATAAATAAAAAAATATAATTAATTCTTAAATCTATTCACTTAAATTACTCTAAATCATAAGAGACTAGTTTATGACAATCTTTAAAGTTAAATGGATTTCTATAAGGACATTTACATTCAATTTGAGAATCATTTGATGAACCTTGTTTATACTGTTCTTTTCTTAAGTATTTTATGAAACAGTCATAATGAAGATAGTTGCTTTTAGTTTTATAAGTATTAAGTTCAATTAATTTATTTTCAGTATTATCATTATCATCATTATCAATTTCTTTTACTTCTTCTGATAATACCAATTCGAGACAGATACAGCATTTATCTTGATTATAACTTATATCGATTGATGAGATTTCATTACCACTTACTACTCTAAAAGGAATGTTATCGATATACCATCCATATTCAACCATTTTAAGAATTCTATAACAATTGATTGATTCACAATTATAACTTTCCAAGTTTCTGACGAATGATGTTCGATTATTAATAATATCATTCATTATTTTAACAGTCATCTTTGCTTTATCAATATAATTCATTGAATCGATTGGTGTTCCTGTGCAGTTAGAGATTCTTACTATATTAGACCCATTTGCATTTTCCATTAGGAAGATGTTTGAGAGAAAGTCAAGATTATAGAATGGTGGTTCATAACCTTTATCAACATATAGACCATCAACTTGTTTGAGACTTAAGGCATCAATACTGAATTTTAAGATAAAACCACTGAAATTCAGAGTCCTTCCAATGCGAATTCTAATGAAAATCTTAGTATGATTTAAGTTATTGAATTTTGATATATATTTGATGCTTCTGAAGTTATTACAATTCTTAACATCAATATAACCACTGAAACTATGAACTAATTTAGTAATATCATTTATGAAACAATTTAAATTATTCTGTTCCTTGAAATAAATATCCATATCATTAGGAATACTTGTTCTCTTGGAAGTCTCTTTATCATATCCAACATTCCAATAAGATGTATAATCAAGTTCTTTCTTAAAGAACTCAGTTCTAAAATGACCACCAATTATATCAGAACGAACAAGACCTCCATAAATAATACCTCTATTAGCCAATCCAATCTCCTTAAGTTTATTAATAAGAAGTCTCATCTGTTTATTGTGAATAAAGCTAATATAAGGCTGTTCAGTCATTATTTTTTATAAATGATTGTAATTATAATAATCATAAAATGAAAATCATTTTTTTTCAAAAAAGGATATAAGGATAAGAGAATAATAATAATTGTAGCTTCTATAGCTCAATAGGTCAGAGCGAACGGCTGTTAACCGTTAGGTTGGAGGTTCGAGTCCTCCTAGGAGCGCCATTTTATTTTTATTAGAATTATTATTGATTTCTATTGATAATAACTAAATCTTTTCTAATTGCATATATAATAATAAAGTGTTCTTTATATATATCATTTTTAGTATAAATATAATAATTTTCTGATAATTTTTTATAATTTTTTTTAGATTTTTCTTTTCTAATTCAATAATAAAAATTTTTACAATATTAATTTTATCATAAAAGCCATTAATAACATTATTTTCAAAACCTTCAACATCAATTTTACATAAATCTATATTAGATATATTATTATTAATGATATAATTTTTAATACTGATTAATTTAATTTTTTTCTTAATATAAAATCTTAATATGATATTTAATATTACTTGTTCAATAATTGAATGATAACTTAGTTTATCATTAAAATCATTTATAGTAGATAATCCATTTGCATAATAATAGTAGTTTATAATATCATAATAATTATTATCTGATAATCCAACATTATTAAAAATAAATTCATTATTATATTTTTTCATTTTTCTTAAATTATATTTAGCAATATCTAATAATTCATCTATTGGTTCAAATAAATGTATTTTAGTATTCCTAAAATTTTCATTAATCCATAATGAAAATATTCCCATATTAGCACCAATATCAAAAATCACAAAATTATCATAATTAACATTTAATTTATAATCTTCTTTATTAAATATCTCATTATAAATATAAATAAAGTTTATTAAGTTATTACCTATTTTTATATCATTTTTATAAATATATATTATTATAAAAATAATATAAATATTTTTGATTAATACAATTAATACAATTAATACTATTAATATAAATAAACTAATTAATAATAAATTTTTTGTTTTCATTTATTATAAGAAAAATAAAAGAAATCATTAATTTAGTTTAGGAGTTATTTGCGGAGCAATATTCCCTAAAGGAACATCAATTTCCATATTAGTATAACTTTTTGTTTTATAAGTGGTTAATGTGATTGGTAAAACCATTTCCACCTGATTTCTTATAATTCTAATATTAACCTTATCATTTGGTTTATATTTTTCTAAAATAGATACTAAATCTTCAGGATTATTAATTTCATAATTATCAATACCAATAATTACATCTCCTAAAACAACTTTTTTTTCACCTATTTTTTTAATTCCAATGAGACCAGTTGATGAATTTGTTGGAACACTTAAAACAACTACTCCTCTTTTTAGTTCAGGAATTCCAAGAGTCTTACATTCAAAAGGAGTTGGCAATCTCTCTAAAAATGAAATACCAATAATTGCTTTTTCAACTGAACCTTTTTCAATAATCTCATTAACAACTTCTGAGATTGTATTGATAGGAATTGCAAAACCAATTCCGGCAGATGTTCCTGAACCAAAAGTTGCAGTATTCATTCCAATAATCTCACCTTTGGAATTTAGAAGTGGGCCTCCTGAATTTCCAGGATTGATATCTGCATCAGTTTGAATAATTCCTTTAATTTTTCTTCCAGTAGGTGAAACAAATTCTCTATTTAATCCTGAAATAATCCCAAAAGTAAATGAATGGTCTTGTCCAAATGGATTTCCAATTGCGTATGAATATTGACCTACTACAACATCATTAATATTACCAATAGTAATTGGATTCGGAAGCTTTTTATTTTTATTAGTCTCATTTATATCAATTTTAAGAACTGCAATATCTTTATCAGGGTCAATCCCTGTAATTTTAGCATTATAAGTAGTATTATCAATTGTAATAAGTGCTTTACTTACTTTATTGATAACATGAAAATTTGTAACAATATGACCTTTATCATCCCAAATGAACCCTGAACCAACTCCTTTAGGAATATTATCAATATCAATATTATTTCCATTTTTATTTCCATTGAATTTAGAAGCAAAAGTTGAATAATCAGTTGAAATAAAACAAACAGAACTTGCAGTATTTTTAAAAATCTCTATCTGTTTATTCTCATAACTATTTTTAATTTCCTTCTTTAGTTCTTTCTTTACCTCATTCTTAATATAAAGAGGATATGAAATAACTGCTCCATAAAAGCAAAATGTATATATAAAATTACTTCTATTTAGCAATGACATCTTTGTTGTTATTAATGAACCTCGCAAATTCCTATTTAAAGACTTATATGGATTTAAAGAATTTAAGGATGGTTGAAATTGGATACTCAGAGATACCAATGATAAAAAATAGAGAAATTTAAAATTCATTAAATTTAATAATAATACTCATCAAATCCTTAAGTAATTATCGTTCAATTATTCTATAATTGATATTAGAAGAAGAAAAAGAAGAAGAATCATCAAAAAGTTTTTTAATGAAATTGATGATTTTTATTGGTTCATTAAAAGTTCTACAAGTATATAAATCCATGGCAACTTTTCTTTCTTCAACAAATGTATGAATAGAAAGATGTGATTCGGATAATACATAAACACCAGTAACTCCAAATGGTTCAAATTGATGAATTGCTTTATTAACAACATTCAAATCGAATTCATCAATAATTTTATCTAAGATTTCAATGATACTATTAGTATATTTAAGAATTTCAATATTTTCAATTTCAGAGATATCAATAATAATATGTGTTCCTTTTTCAATAAGATGATAGTTAGAAGACATTATTATAATTATATTTATTTTTAATATAAGATAATACTTAAATAAATATAAATATAAAAATTGATTATCATAATTATCATATTCATATTCATATTCATAAAAATGACTCAATATAAGTTATTGGATTGGATTGATGAAAATAAATTGAGTAAATTATATTTATCAATGAATCCAAATGGAATTGATTACATAATTAAAAATAATATTCCATTTAATTCATATCTCTCATTTAATACTAATCCAAAAGCAATTGAAGTTCTGAATGAAAATCCAGATTTGATTGAATGGGAATTTCTTTCTCAAAATCCTTCTGCAGTTTCATTATTATTAGATTCTAAGAATTCAGATAAAATTAATTGGTATTATCTTTCCTTAAATACAAATGATGATATTGTTGATATCTTATTGAAACCCGATAATTATTTTAAAATTAATTGGAATTGTTTATCTGAGAATTCTAATCCAAAAGTTATTGAACTTCTCTCAAAAAAAGAATATAAGTATAAAATTAATTGGTCTGCCTTATCTGTAAATAAAAATGCAGCTTCAATTCTTTTAAGTTATGAGAATAGATTCAAAGTTGATTGGAATAATCTATGTAAGAATCCCAATCCAGAGATTGTTAAAGTAATCTTAGATTCTGAAAACAGAAATAAACTCAATTCATATTATCTATCTCAAAATGAAAATCCAGAAGTTATCAAGTTTCTTTCAAAACCAGAAAATATTCATTTAATTGACTGGAATTATATTTCCTTAAATCCATCTGCAATTAAACTTTTATATGAAAATCAAGATAAAATCAATTGGATTGAGTTTTCAAAAAATCCTTCAATTTTCAAACTCATTTAATTATAAATTATAATTTAAAAATCTTTTTATATTCGTCAGTTGCATCAAATATATCAATTCTTGTGAATGGATTTATATCAATCATTTTTAATAATAAATCGAATAATTTAAGAGGAACTTCATATATTTCATTTTTTTCATCTAAATAAATAAATGAATTAACAATAACTGATAATAAGAATAATCCTAACATATAACTATCAATTTTAAGACGAATATCAATCTGATTAGTTGAATATTCATTAGAAACCGTTCTTAAATATTCATCTATTGCCTTCTCAGTTGGTTGTAGTTTATCCTCACTTGCTTCTTTGAATAACTTAAGAACTTCTTTTGATTTATTATAAACATAATCTTCAATAGTATCTGTTATTTTTTCAAGAGCTTCTTTATATCTCTCAGGAAGCCTATGATTACTCATTGCTTTTTTTATCAATGACATAAAATTACTGAAAAATTCATATAAATTAATATTATATATATCATTGCTACTTAAAAAAGTCTTATTAGTATAGGCATAATACATTATATTATATTCAGGTGGAAAGTATTT
>VFQS010003330.1_pt1 | contig 12318 bp, 13 predicted proteins | sample 3512361 | NCBI WGS metagenome assembly VFQS01 (sample SAMN10412375, study PRJNA504923) | tailings metagenome | isolation source: Relicate 1 Philex TSF3 active mining | place: Philippines
GTGTCTCTGCTCAAGAGCTAAGTGCGACTTGTCAAGAGCTGAATGCTTCTCTAGCAAGTCTAGATGTTTTTCCGACAATTCGGATTGAGCCTCTTCTAGAGCAGAGTTCTTCTCGGATAGCTCACCGAGTTTTCTAGACAATTCAGAGTTAGCTTGAGCAAGCGAATCGTGAGCCTGTTGTAGATCCGAGTGCATAGTAGATAGACTAGAGTGTTTCTCAACTAGTTCGCTGTGCACCTGTTGTAGCTCAGCGTTCTTCTCCGATAACTGTAGCTGCTCCTTCTCAATCTCCGCCTGCTTCTCCACAATAGAAGAATGGTTCTCAAGAAGAGAGGCTTGCTTCTCCGATAGTTCGGCGTGTCTCTGAACCAACTCCGCATGCTTCTCCGTTAGCTCGGCCTGAGCCTTGTCGATCTTTTCAGAAAGCTCAGAGTGAGTATCCTCTAGCTGATTCTCGACCTGGACTTCTTTCTGCTCAAGCGATTGCGTCTTCTCACTTAGGCTCGAGTGCGCTTGCTCAAGAGAAGAGTGTTTGTCCTCAAGCGACTGAGTCTTCTCCTCTAGCGCCTGCTCTAAACTCGAGTGTTTCTCTTCTAGAGAAGAATGCGCCTGTTCTAGCTGTTGCTGAGCCTTCTCAAGAAGATGTTGGAGAGACGACTCTACCTTTTGTTCGACCGCTACTACTTTCTCTTCTACTTTTTGCTCAACTTGTTCAACCGCCTTTTCTACCTCTACTACTTTCTCCTCGACTTTCTCTACTCGCTGCTCTACGACTTCTACCTTGTCTTTCGACTCGGAGAGAGAGTCAGCGACTTGGTTGTGTAGAACGGCGAGCTGCTGATGATCACCGTTAAGAGACGACAGCACCGTGTGGAGCGACTTGGTCGACTCTTGCTGAGCGTTGATGGCCTGGCGGAGAGAGACGAGAGAAGAAGCCTGAGATTCGAGAACGGCGTTTAGCTCTTCTGTCTTTTGGCGGAGGTGATTGCCAAGCGACTCAACCTGATTGCCGCACTCGTAAAAGGAGATCACCACTGGGTCACGGTACTTGCGCTTCCATAGCTTCTCATCCTCGAAAAAGGATGGGCAGTGAAAGAACTGCTTGCGAATGTAACGCACAAAGTCAGAGTGAACGGCAGGAGCAGCGTCATCGTTCTCTAGCTGAAAGGCAATCACAAAGTGGAGGACGGTAATAAAGTCGTGGAGAGAAATGCTCTGGTCGACTTCAGACACACCAAGCAGGCTATACAACACCTTTACAATATCCCGAATGCTAGCACGAGGATTGGTCTTCATGTAACGCTTTCCCTTGAAAAACTCAGGAATGGGAGCATTCGCCGAATCCATACCATAGATGTGACCCTCGTTCGACAACAAGACGTAACGGTGATGCTCTACCTTTTTCAACACCTCACCCACAATCGGAGAAATACTAAACTCGGAAGTAGATACACGATACTTTTCTTGAGGAACCTCATTGCATAGCTTTAAAAGGACATTCGCATATGTCCTTAAAACAGTATAGGAATCCATCTTTATTCTATATCTGAGATAATTTAAATTTATTCGATTATGACGTGATTTGCGACGTCTCTCACCCACGCCACCTTTTCTCCCTCGGTTTCTTCTAGAATATGCGAAATGGGATACAATGGGTAGGTCGTCTTTCCCTTGGAATTGGATATCCAATTCGGGTTGACGCGGTTTACCAACTTGACCTGAACACGCGGGAGAGCAAGTGGGTAGCAAAGACACATGTCCTTTCTTGAAAACCCCTGTCGGACAAGTTCAGACAATACGCTCTCTAACTTGGAGACTTCATCTACCGTGTTGGCCTGTACGTCAATCGACACGTCAGGCGTTCCGATATTGACCAAAGGCAAACCGGCTTGATGCGCGTATAGAGCAACTGCCACCTCTCCGTCAATCGCCCACTTTAGGCTAGGCTGTAGCTCAAACGTGCGACGAATCGCTTTTAGCATAGGGAACAGCAATGGGTCAATGATGGACAAATACGACTGCATTTATCTACATACCAATATTTTTGAAAAAAGGTTAATTCATTCAGGCCGACTTCTTTCATCGACTCGGAATAGGGGAAATCTAGCACGTCTTGCGCGACGTCCTCGTCGATCAAGAGGATTTCTAAAACTTTTCGATGGTCGAAAAATAAAATCGATGAAGTGGTTGTTATCCCTGGTATACACAAATATGAGTCTTGGAAGTTGTTTATATCTAAGAAATAAAAAGGACCCAATGAATATTCCAGATGGGTTGTTTCCAAAAGAAGAACTTGCCGTTGAGAGATGGATTACCCTCTGCGCGCAAGCCAAAAAACTATGCGAAGAGAGAAAACAATCCCTTGCTGACTTTTACCCAAATCAACACTCTCGCTCGCTCACCGAAAAAACCATCGGTATCGCCCTCTCCAACTATCGCCAGGCCATCTCTGGAAAAGGAACCTCTCGACACTACGAGTATGTAGATACCATTATCAAAGAAGCCGGATTCTACCACTGGATCCAATTCCGAACCGACGAGGAAAAAAGTTTATACAAGTGGAAACAACGCATTGCCGCCGGCCACCTCCTCTCTGAACAGTATGGCATTCCATTTGACGCCTACTACCCAAACCAACGCAGCCTTCACCTTGACGAAAAAGAGCTCGGTATTGCTCTCGTCAACTATCGCCAAGCCCTACAGAAAAAGGGCACTCATAAGGTTTACGAGTCGGTTACTCGTCTCTTCCAGAAAGAATGTTCTCATTGGATCTACATTTCCTCTATTGAGAAAAAATGTCTAGACCAATGGCGTAAACGATACGACTGGATCCGAGGCCACTGTGCTATGAATAACATTACATTGTCCAATTACGTTCCCGACAAACGGAACAAGTTTGAAAAAGAGATTGCCCTTGCACTTGAAGTATACCTTCAACGCCCAATCTACCCTAGTGTAAATAGTCTAATCCGTGTCTTTCGCAAAGAGTAGTTCTCTTGTAAATCATCTACGCTCTAGTAGCTGATTAAAAATCTGTAGCTGATTAAAAATCTGTAGCTGATTGCTTTAAAAAATATCGCTGCCAAACTCTGGATTGCTCGTGGCAATAATCTCACTCGAGACATAAAACTTATTCCGGAGATACTCATTCATCCAGGCATCCAACGCCCTGTGCACACCTCTAGTCTGTGCGTACTCTTTCAACCTCTTTGCTCCCTGTAGCGTAACGAGATACGCAAGACTACAAGGATTAACACTAGAGTGCAAACGAGACACATACGGAGTCACAGGCGTCATCCACTGCTCTCCTGTGACTCGATGAAAATTTCGGAGAGAAACTTGTTCAGGTATACCGAGCCACACCACCTCTGCGTCGTCCGGTAAATACAAACTCATCGAGTAGACATACGACCAAAAGTTAGGCTTGACCACCACGTCATCTTGTAATATCACCATCTTCTGAATCTTTTTCTCTTCCATAAAATCCCATAGGTCATAGTGAGACAAAAAGTTACACATAATCGGACGAGCAATTCTCTCATCCCTAAGAAAATCCGCCTTAGAAAACACACTCACCTCGTCTTCCGTAAACTTGTATACCCTAGCATCTTTCGCCGCATACCGGTAGATAGGTTCTACTTTTTGCTCTTCAAGCTGTCTCTCCACCGACTCTCTTCTATCAGGCCTTCGATCTAGATTAATAAACGCCAACGAAATCATCCTTTTTCTCCGGAATCGTTTTAAATCGGATTCTTTTTCTTTCTCCAACAAGGATTCTTTTCTTTTTCTTTTGTAAATGGATTCTGCTGTTCTCTCTATTATCCTCTTACTACTTCTCCTCTCGCTCAGCTCAGGAACCTACTTTATCTCTGTCTGCTCCCAACGAGGAATATGGGGTCTCGACCCCGCATTAAATAAACCCATTTTTATCCAAGACTATGAAAAGTGCGGCCGAAGCTGTAAGCTCTCCATTAACAAGAACAGTATTGAAGACCTCAAACGTCTCAATACCTTTCGAAGATGCTGCGGAATCGGACTACTTTCCCTCTCTGCCATTCTCGTCATACTAATCCTTGTCATGGGGTAATCTCGGGCGTCCTCCGGCTTACGCCACCTCCGGCGTCCTCACTGCATTCGGTACCCCTTATAAAAGATAACCTCTTCCGGTTGAACCGTCTTTCCAAAGTATCTCCCCGGGTAATACATCTCCCCATTTAGAGAAGTCGGGTTGATATCCTCTTTCACCACTCGGTAGTCAAGTCGGTATTCCGGCAAGATACAGCCAATGTTCCACCCTTTCGCCAACACCCGCTGTGACAAGCCAATCTCCTTAAACACGATCAGGTAATCCAACTTTTTCAGCTCTAGCTCCACCTCACTAAAGAAAGCCGACTCTCGTAGGTAATCAAACAACTCACGATCCATACCAAAGAACATTGTCTGAACGTGGGAAAACGGACCCGGATGCCCAAAGATCCGGTCAAGGTGATACTCGTTGTGTTCCTTGACTGTGTAAATATTCACCGAAGTCCCCACTAGCTTGGTCTCTCTATTAAACAGCGGCAAAAAGTAGTCTGTCCAACGAGGATTGACCACGTTCTTCGGATAACACGGTCCTTTGACCGAAGTATTGAGGAAAAAGTAATAGTCATACTCCTCCTCTAGCTTATGAATCGCATGCGCATACGCCCCAAAGTCATATCCCTGATTTGGACGACGAAGCACCGTAACATTTCCCCACTCGGGTATATCCACCGTCGACTCCCCATTCACAATGATGTAATACTTGACGTCCTTTAACAAACCCCGTTTCAAAAAGTATTTAAAATTCTCCTTGTACTCTTCGTTCTTCTCATAGTAGGCGTAAAAGCAGACAATCCGAGGATTCTTAGGCGGGCTATACGCGTCGAACGATTCTCTCCCGTTTAGGGAGGGAGGGAGAAACCTCAAGACTACCACCAACATCACCACGAAAACGAGTATCAAACCAATCTGCATCTTTAATGAACACCGAGAATCTTTTTATTCTTCATCGACAAGTAGTAGGAGATAAACCGCTCAAAAGCGTGCGGAATGTGGTCGGCACACCACCCAATCGGCGCCTTCGTGTAACAGTCCTCAATGTAGCTTCTCAAGCCTGGCTCCTCCATCATCTCACACAGATACTTGTAGTTCACTAGAAACACACTCCCTCCGATAAAACCTCTCTCGCCAGGGCTAGAATACCGCTTAAAGACGTCTTTTTCCATACTTCTCAAGTATTTGGCCTCCCCATACTCGCGGTTGACATACATCCTCGTCGCCACTCCCATCAAACCGACTTCCGGCGTCTGCTTAAGGTGCTGTACGTGATAGGCAATATGCGGCGTGGTGAAAGGAGTAATCATCTCTCTCCGCCAGCTGTGCATCGACTTGGTGTGCAGTTTCAACAATGCCGTATACGAGTGCGGCGTCTTACGCACCTGATCGAGCTGCCACAGAAACGCGCCAATGTCCATCCCTCGGTTCTGCTTAAAGACGTCTACCCGCTTGACCGAGTCGACCCACGCCTTTTTCGCGATTTCCCGCTCCACAAACTCGGCCGAATTGTCACTCAAGACTGTAGCGTAAATGTCAAACTCGGGAATATACTGGTGAATCTCATCGACCTGATTCAACAACTCTGGCGTAATCTTGTCGTTGTGAAGCTGAAGAAAGATACACAGCTCTTTTTTCGAAGGATCCGCAAAGTTCTCCCGCACAGGCTCTTCCTCATCCGGAGAGTAAATATCCATAAACGCCCGATTATACACATCCACATCTTGTAACGAAAAGTAAGCCATCTCTATTTTATCTCTATCCGAGATAAAATTTTACCTTTAGCTTTTCCGTCTCTCTCACATCCACGTCCAACACCTCCTCCCTCTTGTAAAACAGCTGGTTGTAACGACTCGCCCGAAACGAGTGAATGTACTTTCTCACCACCTCGACAGCCCTCGGACTCGGGTTATCCGCCAAAGCCATCCAATTCACCCACTCTCGGTTTTGTAACAGGGCATCAATCGCCGCCGGATTACCCGACAACTCTAAACCATGCGCGTGTTCGCATAGCTCCGGATCTTCTAGCAGAAATTCAATCACCTCTGGATGACGACACTTGGAGAGCAACCATCCCGTCTCATCCGGGTCAATGTCTGACGCATACTCTAACCACGCCGCGATGTATCCTACCACTTCTGGATTGGGGTTCTCAACCAAACCGGATAGAGACCACTGATCCACTGGAATATTCTTCAACACTTCAAGTCGGTCGGGCTTGGCGCACAACTCACTCATCGGAACGCTATCCAACTCACTCTGGTAAAACAATCCGACCGCGTTATACACTGCCGAATCCTCAAGACGGTCGGGTATTTCTTCGTAAAGACGCTGTGAGTGAATTCCGCGTAGCAGGTAAAAACAGTCCCAACACGACATCTCTTTCTCAGCACACGTATCTTTAATCAGCTGGTAAGCAGCCGGATTGTTAGCGATATCCCGCCATACTATTTTGTCTACGTTTTTCTGGAGCAGTGAAATCGCACACGGATTTGCCGACAACATATCCCAATGCCACTCCGGTTCCGGTATCGTAGACAAAATCTCCATCGCCTTAGCACTCGGATGACGACACAAGTCTCGAACGAGTCGAAACCGGTTAAAGTCGATTAGGTCAAGAAACTCGGGATTGGGGTTGTTGACCAACTCCACCGCCATCTCTCGTGTCATCTCGGTCGTCGACAAGAACTCTCTAATCATCTTACCTGCTTTCGGATTACGCAACAGACCAAGCGACCACCCAAACTCGGGGGAGAGCTGATACACGGGTTCAACCACATATCCAGCAATCAGCAGCAAGACGTCTTTGGGTAATTCGGGCAACATACTTTCTTTAAGCCTTATTTAACCTTATTTTTCACTCTCATTTTTCTTTGTTTGTAGTTCAAGTTGGTCTACAAAGTAGGGATTGAGTCGGTGGAGGAGGCCTGAGGTCTGAAAGACGTGACTTAGGTCTTTTAGCTTAAATCCGTATTTCTGAATGAGATAGGAGCTAAGAACCATTGTGCTACGACCCCATCCGTCATGAGAGTAAATGAGAACGGGTTGAGAGCTCTTGACATACTGGTTAATCACAGGGAGGACATAGTCTAGCACCTCTGTCATATCCTGGTCGTCAGAGTCAGCTGCCCCCACTCGCAGCACACGAGTTCCATTTAGACTCTCGTCCTTGATTTGCCCCAGTTTAACACGGTTTTGTGGATAGTTGAGGTCAACCACTAGCTTAAACTTGTCTTGGTCGATTTGGGCGCGGTAGTCGGAAAGATACAGGTGATCCATCATTCGCTTGATGTAAGGAGGGAGATAGCCAGACATTTTATTATTACTAAGAAACTTAAAAATCCTATGAGTTTCCATTACCATTTCACTGAAACTCGGTAGGAGTTGGAGGGTGAAAAAAGGTTAAAAATGAGACTACCATTTATTCCTATATGAATAACTATCTACTCGGCAAGATGTCCTCTAACGAACTTGATATGGTCTCCATCCCCTCCCCTAGCCCATCCGGCTACACCATCTACTCTAAATCCGGCTGTATCTACTGCGAGCGGGCGAAAGAGTTGCTGCGGTATGAGGAGACCGTAGTAGTCGACTGTGACCCCTTTCTCCTTATTGACAAGGAGTGGTTTCGCAAGACAATGCGGGTACACTGCCGCCAAGACTACCGTATGTTTCCGATGATTTTCTACCGAGGCGCTTTCATCGGAGGATATAGCGAGGCCAAAGACTACTATCAAGGTAAACTAGCCGACGCGCTAGAAGAGTTTTAACTCTTTACAGAAAGAGTTAACGAATAGTTAGGTAACAAATTTGGTAGCTTTCTTAAGGCGACCATAACAAAGACAATATCTAATTACATAAATAGTCATTTAAATTTTTTCGCAACCCCTTTTATTAGATACGAGACGATAAAGAGGATGGCGATGAAAACGGTTAGAATTACGAGAGCCGGTGGTAAGCGCAAGATGGTAACGAGTGTTTCATTGAGGCTAAATTCTTTTAGAGATACGTCTGTTCCCAATGACTGGTCTTGAATCAGAAACGCGCTACGCGGTCGATAGGCATTCAACCCCCCTTTCATCGCCATAAACGACATGTAAGAGTCTACATGGTGGACAATCGGAAACGCCTTGCTAAGTAACTTTTCTGCTCCACGCCGGTTAATCACATAAGAATGGGTTTGGTAGGTAGGAGAGTTTATTCGGTACATCCTATTGGATAACTCTACATCTTCCCCCCTCGTCATAAGAGGATGCATTTTAAAAAATCCAAGGTAAATAATATCCCAATCACTAGGGACAGACTGGATAAACTCGTTCATCTCCTCTACCGTAGCCAAAACCGTTGCGTCATCCTCCACTACGTGCATCACCTCCTCCTCCGATTCTAATAGCTTTTTCCACAACTCTACGTGAGACAAGTAACACCCCACCGCGCCTAGCGTAGAAATTTCTGGGTCGATCTTCCTCCCGTTGTCTATCGTATACAAAGCATACGGATGAACCACACTCTCGAGATACTCTTTCGGCAGTTCTTTCGCATACACTCCCGGAAATCGCTGAACCTGAATTCCAATCGCCGAAAAATCTCTCTCTACTCTCTTATACTTTTCCTTTGCTCGATCAAGACTAATCACATACGTAGGAAACCGTTCCATCTTACTTTATAACATTATTTAAATTTTTTCGGACTCTCCACCGGAACTCTCCATCTTAGGCACGCTCCCGCTAACTGCCCTGGCGACACCAACGTCCAGTCCACATCCGAGACCCAACCCAATTCGGAGTAAACATACGCCACCAACGCCGAACACCAAAACCGGTGCGTATTCTTGTACCACTCCTTCACTAGTAACTCTCTTCCCATCGCTGCTGATAACCAATCCACCAAACACGTATCATACGGCAGGTGGTGGACCTTGCTATGTATTTCCGCCAAATCCCGGTAAAAGTAAGAAGTCCTCTCCGCGTGAACCATCCGGACATCTACCCCATCTTCCGGATACTCTTTCAAGACCTCCTCTAGCGGTTGGATATGAACCCCATACACCAACTCTCCCGTTTCAGCCGACTTGCCGTAACCCGAGTGTAGAATGTAGTCTCCATCCGGTAACGCCACTCCAATCGTCGCCGGGTTCTGAATGTAAATTCCAGCATGAGAATACGGACTTTTAGAAAAGTATTCTATGATCCGGGAATACCAACAATTCCCGCGGAAAAGAAGCAAGTCTCCCGTCTGCATTTCTATACTCTGTTATATTTACCAAGTATCTTTTCTACAAACGCTTTATCCCCAATCACTGAAGAATAACTCCAGATTCCAGCTCGTCTTGATAAAAGATATACCTCATACTCTTCTCCTATAGGCTGTATCCAATAGACGACCGGACCGTATACCTCTTCTCTTACCTCTTGTATCAACCGGTTTCTCCTCCGACAAATCCCTCTCCTATCATCGGGCTCTACCAACACGCTCAGAATTTCCCCTTCCTCTGCCATACACCGGTCCGACAACTCGACTCCATCCTCTGAAAAGAGTCGCACTCTCATCCCCTCTAATCCTTTTCTCGTTCTTATAAGATACGCAATGAGTGACGCCTCCTTTTCCTCCGCTTGCTCTACCTCTCCGCTTAGCCACCTCAAAAACACAGGCATTTCTTCCTTTAAAGAAGAGTCTCTAACTGAACTATGTCCGCTCCTGTGATCCACTTTGAAGAAGCCTCTGGCTTTCTCGAGCTCATCCTCAGCCCGATGTATTCCGGCAAAACCACGCTCCTCCTCAATAAGCTCAACACCTTTGCCGTCACCAGCGTCGGCTGCCTCTACGTCAACAGCACTCTCGATACCCGAGGCCCCGTATTCTCCACCCACAACCCGTTAATCACCTCACTCGGTAGCATCTCTTCTCTTAAGCTCTCGAAACTCTCTCCTCTTCTCCATATGGCGGAAGAGTACGACGTGATTGGCATTGACGAAGCCGGATTCTTTCCTGACCTAAAAGAAGTTGTACTTGAACTCGTCGAGAAGCGCCACAAGCGAGTCATTGTCGCCGGTTTGTCAGGCGACTACCTACGCCGCCCACTCGGCCACCTACTCGAACTCATACCGTATGCGGATAGTCTCACCAAACTCTCCTCCGTCTGCAAGTGGTGCGCCGAAAAAAGACAGATGCGAGAGGCGTCATTCTCCCACCGCATTGTCGAGTCAGACTCTACCATTCTCATTGGGATGAAAGAGAGCTACGTTCCTCTGTGTCGGACGTGCTATCTGAGTACAACCGCAGAAACCTAAGAACCAACTCTCTTGGCGCCAGACGAAACCGCTCTACGTCGATCGGAATGTCAACCACTTCCTGTAGCAGAAACTCTCTCACCGGAACGAGATACTCAGGATTCGCGTCGTCTCCCTCATCCCAAAAGATCTCTAGAAACGTTCTCTTGATAAGGTAAAAGTCTCCCCTAAACGGCACAACAACGAGGTTGTGCTGTTTCTCATACAAGGTAAGCTCACCCGCTTCCGGATACACGAGGTCTACACCCGTTTCTTCCGACAACTCAAACAGTGTCCGAAACCCAAACTCTTGGTTCTCCCGTTGTAAATACTCTTGATACAACGCCTCATACTCTCTCTGTATTTTCCCGAGAGCAATCTCCTTATGCTGCTGTAGCATCTCGAGCAACCCCTCTATCTTTCGATACAACCTCTTCCCGGTTTCGCTTGGGACGTCCGTTAGTTCATCAAAGTGGTTCCGGATGTATACCCTAGCGTCTTTATACACGGCAAAGGTCTCAATCCACTCAAGCTGCTTGTCGACTTCGATAAAACTCGGAAAGCGGGCATAGTCACCCCGAAGCATAATATCACGTATGTCAGGAAAGCTCGCGTTTAGGAATAAGCTCATTCCTAAAAATGAATGCATATAATTGGAAAATTCTTATTTATAAACTCTTTCTTATATAGTAACAAGGATGTCTCTTAGCGCCTACTTTGAGAAGCACTCTGTCTATCAGGATAGCAACTACTATTCTCACGTCTCGATGGAGCTTAGCAAGAAGTACTTGTTTGAGCACGACTCGTTGGAGGAGATGTGGGAGACGTATTGCAAAGGTATTATGGCAGGCGAACCCGCCTACTATCAGGAACGTATGCTCGAATGCTGCACCCTACGCGGCGACTTTGACCTCAAGATTAAAAAGGAAGACGCCAAGAAATACAAAATCTCTAGCGCCTCCAACTTTTACACCGAAGAGGATGTTCAATACCTCGTCAAGATGTTTTTCGCCGCCATCCAAAAGACGCTTCTGAATGTCAAGCCGGAACAACTCGTCTGCTTTGTTCTTGAAAAGTCAGCTCCTACCGAAACCGACACCCATATCAAGTGCGGCTTTCACCTCGAGTTCCCGTTTCTGCTTCTCTCCAAAGAAGACCTCTCTGTCATTGTCTACCCCAAACTCGTCTCTCTCTATGAAGAATACGACGTGTTTATGCGGTTCGGCGACTACTCCAAGGGCTTCTTTGACTCACACATTCTCAGCAACGCTTGGCTCATGTATGGCTCCAAAAAGTCGGCAAGCGCCACTCCCTACAAGGTGTCTACCATCTACGACTCTCATCTTAATCCTATGACGCTCGAGAAAGTTATGGAGAATCGTAAGCTATTCGACACCAACGAGCAGGAGATGAAGCTTGACCAACCCCTCGAGTTCTACCTACCGCGTATTCTTTCCACCTTGTATCTTGGCAAGAAACACTACATTTGCCGCGCCAAGCCGCAAGACCTAACACTTGCCAAGAGCACATTCAAGAAGCTCAAGGAACCGGAAAAGAACTCGACCAAGATTCAGCCTACCACTCCGGAAGAGCGAGTCAAAGAAGCGCGCGAGTTGTTACCGTTTCTTAGTGAGACGCGCGCCGACAACTACCACATGTGGATGAAAATCGGTTGGTTGTTGTACAACGTTGGAGAGGGTAGTCAAGAAGCGCTTCAGCTATGGATTGACTTTTCCAAGCGCACCACCAAGGGCAACTTTTCAGAGACCAAGTGTATCTTTGAGTGGGGCAAGATGAAGTTAGACCCGGAAGGCCTTACGCTCGGAACTCTACGCTACTATGCCAATGAGGATAGTCCCGAGGAGTATTCCAAGTATTGCCGCGCTCGGTCAAAGAATCTCATCCTGCAGAGCATTGAGAAGAGCGGCGTGTTGACGCATACGGCTGCGGCTCAGGCCTTGTGGCAGCATTA
>VFQS010003331.1_pt1 | contig 12314 bp, 12 predicted proteins | sample 3512361 | NCBI WGS metagenome assembly VFQS01 (sample SAMN10412375, study PRJNA504923) | tailings metagenome | isolation source: Relicate 1 Philex TSF3 active mining | place: Philippines
TGCCGCTCAGCAGCCAGAGGGTCCAGCCGCCGCAGCGCTCCTTCACCATGGCCCCCAGGTCGGCGTAGAGCGGTTCGAGCGCGTCGCGCTCGCCGAGGCGCTCGCCGTAGGGCGGGTTGCACACCAGGATCCCGGGGCCGGCCGGCGGCTGGAAGTCGCGGCAGTCGCCCTGCTGCCACTGCAGCCAGCGCTCCACGCCGGCGGCCGCGGCGTTGGCGCGGGCCTGGGCCAGCACCTCCGGCTCCGCCTCATTGCCCACCAGCGCCGCCAGGGGGCGGCCATCGGCCAGGGTGTCGCGGGCCTGGCCGGCGGCGGCCGCCTGCTCCTGGCTCCAGAGGCCGCGATCGAAATCGGGCCAGCGCTCCAGGGCGAAGCGGCGCGCGAGGCCCGGTTCGCGCCCCAGCGCCTGGCAGGCCGCCTCGATCAAGAGGGTGCCGGAGCCACAGAGGGGATCGGCCAGGGGCATCGTGCCATCCCAGCCCGTGAGCCGGATCAGGCCGGCGGCCAGGTTTTCCTTGAGCGGCGCCAGGCCGAGCCGGGGCCGGTAGCCGCGCCGGTGCAGGCTCTCGCCGCTGCCATCCAGGCTGAGCACGGCCTGGGGCGTCTGGCCGGGCCGGCCGGCGCTCAGGTGCAGGTGCAGGCTGAGGTCGGGGTCGTCGAGGTCCACCGAGGAGCGCTCGCCCCATGTCTGCCGCTGCAGGTCCACGAGGGCGTTCTTCACCTGCAGGGCGCTGTAGTGGCTGTGGTTCAGGCCCGGCAGGCTGCCGCTGGCCTCCACCCGGAAGCGGTGCTCGGGCGGCAGCCAGACGCTCCAGTCGGTGGCGCGCTGCACACCCGCGTACAGGTCGTCGCGGCCGCGGCAGGGGAAGGCCGCCAGCTGGCGCAGCAGCCGGAAGGGCAGCCGGGCGCGCAGGTGCAGGCGGTAGTAGGTGGCCAGGTCGGTGCGGCAGCGCACGGCGCGGCGCAGGGGCTGCACCTCGGTGGCCCCCAGCTCGGCCAGCTCGGCGGCCGCCGGCTCCTCCAGGCCGGGCGGCACCACGGCCACGGTGGGGAAGGGGGCGGCCATCGGCGCGGTGGCGGGTGGGTTCAGTCTCCTGCTTGGGCGGCTGGTGGGCATTGCCGCTGCCGCTGCAGGAGCTCAAGGAGGTGGCTGCTGGGCCAGGCCAGGCAAAGCCGCAGCCCCAGCACCGTGATGCGCCTGATCAGCACCTGCAGAAGCACAGGCGGAAGCCGATGGATCGCCGTGAACCCAGCGGCCCGGCGAGGGGCTGGTTGGTGGAGGTGAAGGCGGCGCCGTTGTATTGGCCGTTGCTGTTGTTTGGTACAAACAGAGTGACGGTGTTGAAGAGGGCGATTCCGAAGGAATCGCCGGTTCCAGAGATGGGCAGGTTGTTTGTTGTTCCGGGCCCGAGAACCCCAGGAAGGTTGAAGCTGCCCTGGTCGATGGCCGAGGAAGGACCAGGGTTGATCAGAAAGGTTGAAGTGTCGGGGGAGATCCCGTAGGTGTAGCCAGTGGCACCTCCATAAGTCAGCCCCGAAACGTTCATGGAGCCCGCAGCGCTTGCGACCACGTTCGCTCCCTTCAGCTTCGGTAAGCCGCCGCCGGGCAGCCGCGGTTCTGTGATGGTGTCGCCGCGAGCCACAGGGCGCCGGCTGACGGCCCATGCTGCAGCCTGCGGCGGCGGATTCATCCCTTCCATCACCACCAGGCCCATGGGCCGAAAAGCCATCCCCCTGGGTGCCATCGCCGTTCACCTCAGCATCGGCTCGGTGTACGCCTGGAGCACGCTCAACCTGCCGCTGATCGCGGCCATGCCCACGATGCCCCGCTGGGCGGCACCGCCCTATTCCACCTTCACCACGGCGCTGGTGCTGCTCGGGCTGAGTGCCGCCCTGCTGGGGCCCTGGGTGGAGCGGTGCGGCCCGCGGGTGGCCGCCCGCAGCGCGGCCGTTTTCTTTTGCTCCGGCCTCGCCCTCGGCGGCCTGGCGGTGCAGCTCCAGCAGCCCCTGCTGCTCTTCCTCGGGCTCGGCATCCTCTGCGGCATCGGCTGCGGCATCGGCTACATCGCCCCGGTGAGCACCCTGGTGAGATGGTTCCCCGATCGGCGGGGCCTGGCCACGGGGCTGGCCATCATGGGCTTCGGCGGCGGTGCCTTCCTCGGCAGCTATGCCAATGCCGCCCTCATTGCCAGGTTTGGTGTGGCGGCTTCGCTCTTTGTGTTGGCGGGCTCCTATCTGTTGCTGATGCTCGCCGGGGCGCAGTTGCTGCGGCAGCCGCCTGCAGCTGCCCAGGCTCCCGGCAGCTCCAGCCCTGCGGCATCACGCACGCCAGCCAGCGGCCTCAGCCGCGCTCAGGCGATCCGGCAGCCCCAGTTCGCCCTGCTCTGGGGAATGCTCTGCATCAACGTGACCGCCGGGATCGGGATCCTCGCCCAGGCCTCGCCGATGATGCAGGAGCTTTTTGGCAAAACGCCGGCCGAAGCTGCCGGCGTGGTGGCCCTGATCAGCCTGTTCAACGCCGGCGGCAGGCTCGTGTGGTCAAGCCTTTCCGATCGCCTCGGCCGCCGCACCACCTTTCTGGTGTTCTTCACGGGCCAGGCGGTGCTGTTCCTGCTGATCCCGCGCCTTGCGGCGGCAGGCGCCTGGGGGCCGTTCCTGGCCTGCCTGCTGCTGGTGTTCACGATCTACGGCGGCGGCTTCGCCACCATGCCGGCCTACCTGGCGGATCTCTTCGGCACCCGCCATGTGGGGGCGATCTACGGCTCCCTGCTCACCGCCTGGAGCGCGGCGGCGATCCTCGGGCCGGTGATCATCACCCAGCTGGCAGCCCACGCCAAGGCGGCGCTTCCCCCAGGCGCCTCCAGGGCGCACATCTACGACCTACCGCTGGCGGTGCTGGCGGCCCTGCTGGCCTGCGGCATGCTGCTCACCCTGGCGGTGCGTCCGCTGCGGCCGCTGCCTCCGGGCTGACCCCAAGGATGCAGAGGTTGGCGGCAGCCGCGCCGGGCACCAGATCCACGTTGATCCGCCGGTCAAAGGTCACGAAGCGGCCCCCATGGCTGACGGCCAGGGCGAGCAGGTAGGCGTCGGTGATCTGGCGCGGGCCCAGCAGCCGCTGCCAAGCGATCAGGCCCTCCTGCAGCAGGCTGATCGGCTCCGGCCAGAAGGCATGGCTGGGGTGCCGGCAGGCTTCCGCCAGTCGTTCGGCCACCTGGGCGGCGGGCTGGGGATTGGGATAGGTCGGCTGGGCCATGATTCGCACCACGCCGTTCTCGGTGATCGGGCAGGTGGCCCAGCCGTGCTCCTGCTCCTGCCCCAGCCATTGGCTGGCGCTCTGGTGCAGCACGTGGCCCTGATCGAGCAGGGCGATCACCACGTTGATGTCGAGCAGGGCCCTGCGCATCAGAGGCCGGCCTCATCGCGGAGCTGGTCGATCTGCTCGTTGGTCACCAGCTGGCCTGCCCGGGCCGTGAAGGGGCGAAACCCTGCCACGCCACGGGATGGGCTGGCTTGGGTAACGTCCGTTGGCCCGCTGCCGGTGAGGGCAGCGCGCAGCAACCGCGACACCATCTCCCCGGCTGAGGTTCCTTGCCGGCGGGCCAGTTCCTTGGCCGCCGCCAGCACGTCATCCTCGATGTCGAGCGTGGTGCGCATGGGGCAGAAGAGGAAACCGTATCGCGATCCTAGTGCGCATCAGTGCATCAGCGCATCAGCGCATCAGTGCATCGGCGGGGGCGTCTGAGCGGGCCTGGGTGGCTGCGCCGCTTACAGGGGGTAGGTCGGGTTCGGTCATGCCCACCGGCGCTGGTTGCTTCAGGACCAGGAGGCCAGTGCCATACTGGTGGGGTCGGTCTTCGGGCCGACTAGGTGGCTCACACCAGTGTTTCGGACAGCGGTTCGATTCCGCTCAGCTCCATTCCCCCGCCCCGGCCACGCCGGCGGCACCACGGGGCTGCAATGGTTTCGACGGGGCATGAGGAGGGTGACTGAAGCCTGCTCGGTCAGAGCAAACACGTAACAGCGAACAACATCGTTCGTTTCTCCCGTCAGACCGCCCCTGTGGCTGCCTGACCCTAGACAGGGAGATGGGGTGAGGTCAGCCTTATCACCCAAATGACCCATGGGGCCTGGAAGGGCCCTTCAAGATTCGTTCTTTAGCCCTTCCGGGGCTGCGTTTTGGAGGCAAGCCCTGTAAAGTCGGTTTTCTCGTTGTAAACGAAGCCGGGCAGGGTTCTTGCGGTATAGTAATAAAGAGCAATGGATCTGCGCGTGGTCGGTGCCGGCGCGTTCCACTCGTTGGGGTGGCCGTGGAAGCTGGTCTTGTCGGTTTTGAAGATCACGCAACGGTTGAAGATTGGTTCAATTTTGTGGGCGAGTGATCCGCCCTGCATTGGATTCCCATCCCAGAGCTCCAGTTCGCCACCGTGGCCTGGTTGCCAGTGATCATTGAGGTAAATGATCACATTCAGTTGGCGATGCAGGTCGAGGCGGTCGTATCTGTTGAAGTCGGTGTGGACGTCCAGGATGCCGCCTTGGCGGATCTGATGCATCGCCCCACCGGTGAAGTAGGGATCGGGCAGGAGCTTCTCCAGTCCTGTAGTCGCTTCAAGAAACTTCAGGAAGACCGGGGTGTTGAACTCCTGAAGCGCAAAGCGCAACTCTGGTTCCAACAGGTGAAATCTGCTGGTGTCGCCGACACCGAGTTTGCCGAATTGATAGGGCGACTTGCCCGTGCGATCAAGCCAGATCGGATGGTTGGGCTTTGGAAAAGCCTCAGCCAGGAAGCGGATGTGGGCTTCGGGCAGAAACCCGTCGATCACCAGGTTGGGGAATGGTGTAGCGGCGAGGAAGTGCTGGTTCCAGGCGGCGGTCTCACCAGCCCTGAAGTCGGGCTTGAGAATGAATGGATAATCCATGGTGCGGTTCTGCTGCTCTGCCGCGCCTTTCAGTGCCCCGCGTGGTCGCCGCCCGGGAAGCCGCTCCAGGCCTTCAGCTCCTCAAGGGTCTGCACCCCCTCGCGGCGCTGGCCATTGAGCACCCAGGTGGGATACACCCGCACGGCCGCCTCCTGGCAGCGGCTGCGGCCGCTGGCATCACGGTCGCACTCCACGTAGGGCAGGCGGTTGCCGGCCTCCTTGCCGAACAGATTCTTCTGCTGGAAGCAGGCTGGGCACCACCAGGCGCCGTAGAACACGGCCCCCTTGCGCACCAACCAATCGCACAGCGCCTTCTGCTCACCGGTGGAGGGCGCCAGGGCTTCGCCGATCGGGGCCCCGTCGCCCCCGTTCATCGCCGCTGCCCCCGCCGCCGCCGCGGGCAGGCCGGCCGCGCCCGCGGCGGCGATCAGGCCGGCCAGCAGCACGGGCGTGAACAGGGCCATGGGGGCAGGCGGCATCAGGCTTGCCGAACTCTAGGCAGGCCCAGCGGGGCCGTCCCGCGTTCGGCCTTCCGCCCTGCCCCGCCGCGCCCGGGACTGTGACAATGGCCTGGCGCCCAACCCACTGCACCGGAGCGCCCGCCGATGAGCGTTAACGGTTACCGCGACTATTTCAAGGTGCTCGGGTTGGAGCGGGGCGCCGATGCCGACGCGATCAAGCGTGCCTTCCGCAAGCTGGCCCGCCAGTACCACCCGGATGTGAACCCGGGCGACAAGGGCGCCGAGGCCAAGTTCAAGGAGATCAGCGAGGCCTACGAGGTGCTCTCCGATCCCGAGAAGCGCCGCCGCTACGAGCAGTTCGGCCAGTACTGGAACCAGATGGGCGGCCCCGGTGGCGCCGGCCCCGCGGGCTTTGATGTGGATTTCGGCCGCTACGGCAACTTCGACGACTTCATCAACGACCTGCTCGGCCGCTTCGGTGGAGCTGCCGGGGCTGGGGGCGCCGGCGGGTTCGGTGGCTTCGGCTCCGGCTTCCCCGGTGGTTTCGGCGGTATGGGGGGCATGGGCGGCCCCGGCCGCGCCCCGATCAACCTCGATGCCGAGGCCACGATCAGCCTCAGCTTCAGCGAGGCCTTCCACGGCTGTGAGCGCACCCTCTCGGTGAACGAGGAGCGGGTGCAGGTGCGCATTCCCGCCGGCGTGAAGGATGGCAGCCGCCTGCGGCTGCGCGGCAAGGGCAATCTCCAGCCCGGCACCGGCCGCCGCGGCGACCTCTACCTCAACCTCCAGCTCCAGACCCACCCCATCTGGCGCCTCGATGGCGACCAGCTGCGCGCCGAGCTGCCGCTCAGCCTCGATGAGCTGGCCCTCGGCGGCGAGGTGGTGGTGGCCACCCCGGATGGCGAGGCGATGGTGCAGGTGCCCCCTGGCATGAGCCTCGGCCGCAGCCTGCGGCTGAAGGGCAAGGGCTGGCCCCTGCGCACGGGCCGCGGCGATCTGCTGCTCACCCCCACCCTGCACCTGCCAGACAGCCTCAGCGAGCGCGAGCGCCAGCTGCTGGCCGAACTGCGCCAGGCCCGCAGCGCCGATCCGCGGCAGGGCTGGCTCACCGCCGCCCGCCTCTGAAACCCCGGCCCCACGCCGGTCCGTAGGATCCGCCCCAGCCTCACCACCCCATGGAGCTCACCTACCGCCCCCGCCGGCTGCGCCGCACGCCTGCCCTGCGGGCCATGGTGCGCGAACACCAGCTCAGCCCGGCCGACTTCATCTATCCGCTGTTCGTGCACGAGGGCGCCACGAACGAACCGATCGGCGCCATGCCCGGCTGCCAGCGCTGGAGCCTCGAGGGCCTGGTGCAGGAGGTGGGCCGCGCCTGGGATCTCGGCATCCGCTGCGTGGTGCTCTTCCCCAAGGTGAGCGATGGCCTCAAGACCGAGGACGGCGCCGAGTGCTTCAACGAGGGCGGCCTGATCCCGCGGGCGATCCGCCGCCTCAAGGAGGTGCACCCCGGCATGGCGATCATGACCGACGTGGCCCTCGACCCCTACTCCTGCGACGGCCACGACGGCATCGTGAGCGCCGAGGGCGTGGTGCTCAACGATGAAACGGTGGCGATCCTCTGCCGCCAGGCGGTGGCCCAGGCCCGCGCCGGCGCCGACCTGATCGGCCCCAGCGACATGATGGACGGCCGCGTGGGGGCGATCCGCGAGGCGCTCGATGAGGAGGGCTTCGAGCACGTGGGCATCATCAGCTACACGGCCAAGTACGCCTCCGCCTACTACGGCCCCTTCCGCGAAGCGCTCGATTCGGCGCCCCGCGCCGCCGGCTCCAAGCCGATCCCCAAGGACAAGAGCACCTATCAGATGGATCCTGCCAACGCCCGCGAGGCGCTGGTGGAGGCCCAGCTCGATGAGAGCGAAGGGGCCGACATCCTGATGGTGAAGCCGGGCCTTGCCTATCTCGACATCATCCACCGCCTGCGCCAGGAATCGGAGCAGCCGATCGCCGCCTACAACGTGAGCGGTGAATACGCGATGGTGAAGGCCGCCGCCGAGCGCGGCTGGATCGATGAGCGGGCCGTGGTGCTGGAAACCCTGCTCTGCTTCAAGCGGGCCGGGGCCGATCTGATCCTCACGTATCACGCCTGCGACGCCGCCGCCTGGCTGCGGCAGGGATGAGCGCGCCGGCGGCGCCCAAGGGGCTGCTGCCAAGGCTCGCCCCAACCCTGGCCACGGCGGCCCTGCTGGCCTGCCTCACGGCCCTGGCCAACGCCAGCGGCATCCCTGAGCTGCTGTTCCCCGAGCTGGGTGCCCTGGCCTCGGTGGTGTTCGGTGCTCCGGGAGGCCCATGGGCCCGCTCGCCCGTGCTGCTGGCGCTCACCCCCGTGCTCACGGCGGTGGCGGGGGTGCTGATCACGCGCACGCTCCCCTTCGGCCTGCCGGCCCTGGCCCTCACCCTGGCCTGTTGCCTGCTGCTGATCCGGCTGCTGCGCTCGCCGATCGTGCCGGCGATCTCCGCCGGGGTGTTGCCGCTCACCCTGGGCATCACCTCCTGGCTCTACCCCCCGGCGATCCTGGCCGGCACCGGCGCTCTGGCGCTGCTGTCCGTGCTGCGGGCGCGCCTCTTACCTGCGCCTGCGGCGGCTCCGGAGCCCTTTCATGGCGGCGACGCCCCCCTGCGCGCCTGGGTGCCGGCCCTGGTGGTGCTCCTGCTCGGTGGGATGGCCCTGGTGCACCTGCTCGGTTCGCGTCTGGTGCTGTATCCGCCCCTGCTGGTGATCGCCTACGAGAGCCTTGCCCAGCGCCAGCACTGCCCCTGGCGCGGCCGCTGGAGTGCGGTGCTGCTGGTCACCGGCGGCGCCGCCCTGGCCGGACTGCTGCTGCAGCGCAGCCTCGGCGTGGAGCCCCCGGCCGTGGCCGCCGCGGTGCTGATCACCGCCCTGCTGCTGCACCTGGCCCGGCTGCGCTGCCCGCCGGCCTTCGGCCTGGCCCTGCTGCCCTTCGTGATTCCCGCGCCCTCGCCCGCCTACCCCCTGCTCACCCTGGCCGGCACCGCCTGGCTGGTGGTGGTGGTGGCCGCCAGCGGCGCCCTCGCTCGCCGGCTCCGTGGCCGAGAATGGCCGCAGTGATTCTCCCCGCCATGGCACCGGCCGCTGTGCACCGCCTCGGCCATGTGGCCCTCCGGGTGGCCGACATGGACCGCGCCAAGGCCTTCTACCTCGGCCTCGGCCTGCAGCTCACCTGGGATGCCCCCGACTGGGCCTACCTGCAGTCGCCCATCACCGGCGATGGCGTGGCCCTGCTCAGCCCCGACTACCGGGCGGCGGGCCCCCATGTGGCCTTTCACCTCGAGGATCGCGCCGCCGTGGATGCCGTGCACGATCAGCTGGCCGCCAGCGGCCATCCGGTGGGGGAGGTGCACGACCATCGCGACGGCACCGCCTCCTTCTACCTGCAGGATTCCGAGGGCAACTGGCTCGAGATCCTCTATGAGCCCCCCGCCGGCATCCCCTCCAACACCGGGGTCCCGGCCATTCCCGCGCCGCCGCTCGGCGGTGGGGTGTCCGCCGGGTGAGCGATCCACGCACGGAGGCGCCGCCAGCCCATGGCGCCATCGCCCGGGAGGCCCTCGATCTGCTGGAGTGGCCGCGGCTCGCCGCCCAGGTGGCCGGTTTCGCCAGCACGGCGGCGGGGGAGCGCTTCTGCCGGGATCTCCCGCTGGCGGCCGATCCCGCCGGAAGTAGCCGCCTGCTGGCGGAAACCACCGAGCTCCTGGCCCTCGATGGCCTCAGCGAGGGGGGCCTCTCCTTCCAGGGGGCGGCCGACATCGCCACCACAGTGCAGCGCTGCGCCCGCGGCGGGTGCGCCGGCGGCGAGGAGCTGCTGGCGATGGCCGCCACCCTGGCGGCGGCCCGGCGCCTGCGGCGCGCCATCGAGGATCCCCAGCTGCGGCCGGTGTGCTCCGCCCTCGTGGCCGATCTGCGCACGCTGCCCGAGCTGGAGCAGCGGCTGCACTTCTGCCTGGAGGAGGGCGGGCGCGTGGCCGATCGCGCCAGCGAGGCCCTGGCCGGCCTGCGCCGCTCGCTGCAGGGGGCCCGCAGCGAGCGGCGCGAGCGCCTGCAGGAGCTGGTGCGCCGCTTCGCGCCGCTGCTGCAGGACACGGTGGTGGCGGAGCGCAACGGTCGGCCGGTGCTGGCGGTGAAGGTGGGGGCGGCCGGCCAGCTGCCCGGCCTCGTGCACGACAGCTCCGCCTCCGGCAGCACCGTGTTCGTGGAGCCCCAGGCGGTGATCCCGCTCGGAAACCGGATCCGCGATCTGGAGGCCCAGGAGCGCGACCTGGAGCGCCAGGTGCTGGAGGAGCTCAGCGCCCTGGTGGGTGCCGAGGCCGAGGCCCTCACCCAGCTCCAGGCGGTGCTCACCGCCCTCGATGCCGGCCTGGCCCGCGCCCGCTACAGCGCCTGGCTGGGGGCCGTGCGGCCCGAGCTGCTCGAGGATCCCCGGGCGCCCTTCGAGCTGCGGGAGCTGCGCCATCCGCTGTTGCTCTGGCAGGAGCGCCGGGAGGGTGGTCGGCCGGTGGTGCCGGTGAGCCTGCGGGTGGCGCCGGAGCTGCGGGTGGTGGCGATCACCGGCCCCAACACCGGCGGCAAGACCGTGACCCTCAAGAGCGTGGGCTTAGCGGCCCTGATGGCTCGGGCCGGTTTGTTTCTGCCCTGCAGCGGCAGTCCGCGCCTGCCCTGGTGCGCCCAGGTGTTGGCCGACATCGGCGATGAGCAGTCGCTGCAGCAGAACCTCTCCACCTTCAGCGGCCACATCCGCCGCATCGGCCGCATCCTGGCGGCCCTCGGCGAGCCCACCGAGCCTTCGCCCGCCGGCTCCGAGCCCTCGCCCACCGGCGCTTCCCTCGTGCTGCTCGATGAGGTGGGGGCCGGCACCGACCCCACCGAGGGGGCGGCACTGGCGGCGGCGCTGCTGCGCCACCTGGCCGACCGCGCCCGGCTCACCGTGGCCACCACCCACTTCGGTGAGCTCAAGGCCCTCAAGTACGCCGACCCCCGCTTCGAAAACGCCTCGGTGGCCTTCGACGTGGAGACCCTCTCGCCCACCTACCGGCTGCAGTGGGGCATTCCCGGCCGCAGCAACGCCCTGGCGATCGCCTCGCGGCTGGGCCTGCCGCAGCCCTTGCTGGAGGCGGCCGCCGCCGCCCTGGAGCCCGGTGCCAGCGGCGATGTGAACCAGGTGATCGAGGGCCTGGAGCAGGAGCGGCAGCGGCAGCAGGAGGCGGCCGAGGCCGCCGCCGCCATGCTGGCCCGCACCGAACTGCTGCATGAGGAGCTGCTGGCCCGCTGGCAGCAGCAGAAGGAGCAGAGCGCCGAGCTGCAGGAGCAGCGGCGCCAGCAGCTGGAGCGCTCGATCCGTCAGGGTCAGGGCGAGGTGCGTCGCCTGATCCGGCGGCTGCGCCAGGCCGGCCGCTCCGAGCCCGCCACCGCGGGGGAAGCCGCCCGCCAGGCCGGTCAGCGGCTGCGGCGGCTGGAGGAGCAGCACCGGCCGTTGCCGGAGCGGCGCGAGCACCACGGCTGGCGGCCGGCCGTTGGCGACCGCGTGCGCCTGCTGGCGCTGGGCAAGGCGGCGGAGGTGCTGGCCATCAGCGCCGATGGCCTGGAGCTCACCGTGCGCTGCGGCGTGCTGCGCAGCACCGTGGCCCTCAGCGCCATCGAGGGGTTGCAGGGCGAGAAGCCCGCGCCGCCGCCGGCTCCCCAGGTGCAGGTGCGCAGCCGCCGCTCACCCGCCAGCCGCGGCCCCGAGGTGCGCACCGAGCGCAACACCGTGGATGTGCGCGGCCTGCGGGTGCACGAGGCGGAGGCGGCCGTGGAGGAGCGGCTGCGCAATGCCAATGGTCCCCTCTGGGTGATCCACGGCATCGGCACCGGCAAGCTGCGCCGCGGCCTGCGCGACTGGCTGGCCAGCGTTCCCTACGTGGAACGGGTGGTGGATGCGGAGCAGGGCGATGGTGGGCCGGGTTGCAGCGTCATCTGGGTGAAGTGAGATGCAGCCGCCAGCCGCCGCTTTCTCAGACGTCGACTGATTCTGAATGCTGCTGCAGCTCCTAGGAGTGGTAATGGGGCGGGCACGGTGAGGGGAGCCTGCGAAGGTGTGAACGCTGCATTTGCAAGAAGAAAGCTTGTCGGCCCGCCGTAGTCGTTGAGCACGGCATAGAGCGTGTTTTGACCTGCGCTTAATGTTGCAACCCCTGTGATTTGCTCAAGCTGCGAAAAGTTTGTCACTGATGTGCCGATCTGCGTTCCGCCGGTAATGGTGAGACCAAACTCAGGATCGGAGAGGTCAGGTGTGCCGTTCGTGAATAGCGTGATGCCGTTGTCTGCGCCAGCCAGGAAGTCGAACGAGTAGGATCCGGATTGGGCTGCAGAGAAGGTCTGCGCGAAAATCCAGTTTCTGGATAGGCTATCTGGATTCGCTGCATTGCCATCAGGCGATATGGAGATCCAGTTGTAGGAAATGCCGTTAATTGTCTCCGGGCCTGTGTGTGGCTGTGGGTCCAGGACGTATGCATCGTAGGGGATGGTTGCCGGAGCCTGGAAGCTTGTGGGCGCATGGATAACGCGCCAGTTGCTGTCGCGTGAGCCAGGAAGGAGGTTCTGCCCCGTGCCGTAAATCGTGATCGGTGAAATTGCAAGCGCTGCACCCCCACTCGCTAAATTCAGGGCAAGCAGTCCAGCCAGACTGGTCAATGCGGGCCTAGGGGATGTGAATGCCATGGGTAATAATTGGCGTTAAGACTGAAACTTGCGGAGATCTTAGCTCGTGCAATCGTCGTGTCTCTGATTAATTTATTCCTGGCGTCCGGAAAATTTGTCGCTGTGTCCGGGCGTGTGCTGGCTGGCGGCCTGGGTGGCCCGGCTATCGCTGCCGACGGGTTTGCG
>VFQS010003332.1_pt1 | contig 12303 bp, 13 predicted proteins | sample 3512361 | NCBI WGS metagenome assembly VFQS01 (sample SAMN10412375, study PRJNA504923) | tailings metagenome | isolation source: Relicate 1 Philex TSF3 active mining | place: Philippines
CCGATCTAGACGTCGGAGCGCAGCAAGTCCTCAGCGCTTTCCAGGTCGAGTCCGAATTTGCTCTCCTCCTGCGCGATGTGGAATTCCAGCAGGCAGGGGATGACCCGTTCGTTTTTGGCTGCCTGCTTATGGATTTCGACCAGCAGATCGAGGCTGTCCACCGATTCGATAGCGGCGATGAAGGGGGCTATTTGGCGTACTTTGTTCTTTTGCAGGTGCCCTATGAAGTGCCACTCTATGTCTTTAGGCAGGGCATCGGCTTTCGGGAGGAGCTCCTGTACTTTGTTTTCGGCAAATAAGCGCTGACCCTTGTGGTAGAGCGCCAGGATATCTTCCGGCGGGCGGGTCTTGGAAACGGCGGCCAGCTTTGCGTGGAAGGGGCTGATTTCGGCTAAGAGTATTTCGTACATGGCGCGGTTTAGAAAAGGCCGTTTAGCTCTCCGTCCACCAGGTTCACGACCTGGGCCAAATGCTCGACATTGTTGACAAAATCCACCTCGTCGGCGTTGATGACGAGCAGGCGGCCCTCGGTGTAGCCGGAAATCCAGTCTTCGTAGCGCTCATTGAGGCGGCGCAGGTAGTCGAGGCTCATATTGCCCTCGTAGTCCCGCCCCCGCAACTGGATATGACTGACCAGGGTGGGGATGCCCGCGCGCAGGTAGATGAGCAGGTCAGGGGGTTGGATTTGGGACGACATGGTTTCGAACAGCTCCAGGTAGTTGTGGAAATCGCGGGTGGGCATCAAGCCCATATCGTGGAGGTTGGGCGCAAAGATATGCGCATCCTCATAAATGGTGCGGTCCTGGATGACGGTGTGCTCCCCCTGTAGGATTTTCAGAATCTGCCGATAGCGGTTATGGAGGAAAAAAATCTGGAGGTTGAACGACCAACGACGCATATCATTGTAGAAATCAATGAGGTATGGATTGTTGTCGGTGGATTCGTAATGTACTTCCCATCCGAAGGTTCGGCCGAGTTGGGTACAAAGAGTCGTTTTGCCTGCGCCGATGTTCCCGGCGATGGCTACATATTTGACGCGTTGGTTCGGTGTGTGATCTTGTTTCATTATCGGTTGCGAGAGAATCGTTTCCCTGCAAAGAAACGAATAAAGCAGCATACGGAACGATAAAAGCACTAATTTTGAGAGGAGATATTTTAAAACCTACGCATGGGCAGAAATGTTATTAGACTTGTTGTGAGGGGTGAGCGAGGAGTGAAAAAGGGCTTTTTGACCCCGCGATGATTCCTCTCGCAACAAGTCTTTTTCTACCTTTGGCCGATGATTTGCAAACCAACTTCTAATAAATTGATATGACGGTCAACGACGCCTTAATTTACCGCCTCGAACATTTGGCTCGCCTGGAGCTCAGCGATGAGGAACGTCAAACCCTCAAAACCGACTTGGGCAGTATGCTGGATATGGTCGGCAAACTCCAGGAACTGGACTTGTCGGAGATAGAACCACTGGTTTACCTCTCGGAGACGAAAGATATGCTCCGCACAGATGAAGTAAAGGGGCAGGTAACGGTCGAAGCAGCGCTGAAAAATGCGCCCGACGACGATGGCAGTTACTTCCTGGCCCCCAAAGTTATTGACCTGAAATAATCAATTACCGTATGGCGGGAACAAATATCATAGACATCCGCAACCTGCAAAAGGTGTATGTCATGGGCGACAACCAGGTGAATGCCCTCCAATCCATCACCCTGGCGATTGCAAAAAACGAATACGTGGCGCTCATGGGGCCCTCCGGCTCCGGAAAGTCCACCCTCATGAACCTGATCGGTTGCCTCGACAGCCCGTCGGGTGGGGAGTACTACCTCAACAGCAAACTGGTGAGCTCCATGAGCGATTCGGAATTAGCGCAGGTGCGCAACAAGGAAATCGGCTTCGTGTTCCAGACCTTCAACCTGCTTCCGCGCTTATCGGCACTGGAAAACGTCGCCCTGCCCTTGGTCTATGCTGGCTGGAACCGCACCCAGCGCCTGGAGCGCGCAGAAGAAATCCTGGAAGCCGTAGGCTTGAAAGACCGCATGGAGCACAAACCCAATGAACTCTCCGGCGGACAACGGCAGCGCGTGGCGGTGGCGCGCGCCCTGGTAAACAATCCTTCCATCATCCTGGCCGACGAACCGACGGGCAACCTGGACACCAAGACCTCTTACGAGATTATGGAGCTCTTCGAGGAAATCCACGCCGATGGCAACACGGTAATCCTCGTCACCCACGAAGCGGATATCGCGGCCCACGCCCACCGTATCGTGCGCCTGCGCGATGGATTAGTGGAGAGCGACCAGTCCAATGGGCAAATCGTCAAACTCAAGGCGGTACCGGCTTGAGTGCTTGCGGCAAGGCAGCCCTCCAAACCCAAAAAAGAAAAACTGTGAATCCTGGTATCCTGCGCGCATTCCTCTTCTTTCTGTTCCTGCTGTGCGGCGGGAAGAGTTGGTCACAGTCTTACAAAGCGTTTGACTGGGAAGGGGGTGTTTTTTTAGGGGGCGCGAACTATTCGGGGGATATCAATCCCGCTCCGGGGCCACGGATGGGGGACACGCGCCTTTCCCTGGGGGTGAGCGGCCGCATACAGTGGAGCCCCAAGTGGTGGCTGCGCACCAACTTCGCCTACGGCAGACTGCGGGGCGACGACCTGGACTTCCCGCAACGGCAGGATCGGGGCTACCGCTTCTCGTCCAACGTCATAGACCTGACGCTCATCGCCGAATACGAACCCTTGGGCCGCGACCGATTCTACGTCAATAAAACCGGGGATGTGGTGATGGATCGGCTGTTGTCGCCCTACGCCATGGCCGGCTTTGGCTTTGTGTACATGAACATCGAACGGGACTTCAGCCGTATGGCAGACAAGGGCGTACAGGATAAAATCAGCGCTGACCTGCGCAAAGGGAGTGCCCTGCTTTCGCCGGTATTCCCCATCGGCGTGGGGGTGAAATACGACCTGGACACGCGCTACACCCTGGCCGCCGAGGCGGGCTTCCGCGTGCCTTTCTCGGATTATATCGACGGCATCAGCCAGGCTGCCAGCCCTCGTGCGAACGACGTCTATATGTTCAGCGGCTTGTTCCTGTATTATCGCTTTTGACTCTCCGCAACAAGTCTATTTTTGTACATAAAGCCCCCGCCTATGAAAATCCTTTCTGCCGACCAGGTCCGGGAAGCGGACGCATATACCATAGCGCATGAACCCATTTCCTCGCTGGACCTGATGGAGCGTGCTGCCCGGGCATTTGCCGACTGGTTTGCCGGGCGCTTCCCCGACACACAGGTTCCTGTGTACATAGCTTGCGGGACGGGTAACAACGGCGGGGACGGGCTTGCGGTGGCGCGGCTGCTGCACCATCGCTTCTACGATGTGCGGGTGCTGTTGTGCCGGGCGGGCGGGGTCTTGTCTCCCGACTGCCAAAAGAACCTGGAGCGCTTGCCCGGCTTTGATGGAGTAGTACAGGTCTCGGTAACTCCGGAGACTCCCTTGCCCCCTCTTCCCGAAGCGGCCGTTCTGGTGGATGCGTTGTTCGGCTCCGGGCTGAATCGCCCTTTGCAGGGGTTCTGGAGGGAAACGATATCGGCGTTATCCGCGCATCGGGGACCTAAAGTATCCATTGATCTGCCTTCAGGGCTATACGCCGATTGCCCCTCTGAGGGGGCGGTCTTTGAAGCGGACTATACGCTGAGCTTCGAGACCCCCAAGTTGGCCTTTTTTTTTCCGGAAAACGAACGCTACGTCGGGGAATGGGCAGTATTGCCCATCGGCTTGCACCCTGCCTTTCTGGACGGCGTACCTTGCTCTACCTTCTATACTACGCCCGGCGAAGTTGCTTCGTGGGTACGTCCGAGGCGTCGCTTCAGCCATAAAGGAAGTTATGGCCATGCGCTATTGGTCTGCGGCAGCAGCGGCATGGCCGGGGCGGCCATCCTGAGCGCTCGCGCCTGCCTGCGCAGCGGGACTGGCCTGCTCACCGTCCACAGTCCGGCGAACAACCGAATCCCGATTCAAACGGCTGTTCCGGAAGCGATCGTCCACTGCGACCCACACCCCGCTTTCTGGACGGAGCCGTATGTTCCCCAAGGGGTAAGTGCTATCGGGGCTGGCTGCGGGATTGGTACCGCAGCGGAAAGTGCGGCTGCATTGGAGCACTTGCTCGCGTCGGGACTGCCCTTGTTGCTGGACGCCGACGCCCTCAACCTCATTGCCCGGTATGGGTGGCAGCGGAAAATCCCGAAAAATGCAGTCCTCACGCCCCACCCCAAAGAATTTGAACGCCTGTTCGGGGCCTCTGCAAACGGGTTCGAACGCCTGGCGCGGCAACGGCAAAAAGCGACGGAATTGGGCGTGATCATCCTTTTGAAGGGTGCTTTCACATCTATCTGCCTGCCCGATGGAAGTTGTCATTTCAACAGCAGCGGCAATCCGGGGATGGCTACGGCCGGCAGCGGGGACGTGCTCAGCGGTATCGTCACCGGGCTGCTTGCTCAGGGCTATACACCTGCGGAAGCTGCCCTCCTCGGCGCTTACCTCCACGGCAGAGCGGGCGACCAGGCTGCAGCAGTCATTGGACAGCAGGCGCTTATCGCCGGGGATATCATCGAATACCTGGGGCGCGCCTTTCAGGAGTTCAGTTGACCTCTCTTGCTGCCCCCGGCCCAGGCAGACTATGCGCCTGGGAGAATGCCTAAAGCCGCCATCTCGAGGCGCAGTTGCTCCGGGGAGTGGAAGTGGATAGCCTGCATGCCCGACTCCCGGGCACCGATTACATTGGCGGGATTATCGTCTATAAACAGGGCTGTTTCGGGCCGGATAGCGTAGCGCTCCAGCAAGAGGGCATAAATGCGCGGGTCGGGCTTGATGAGTTTTTCCTCCCCGGAAACGAGGATTCCGGCGAAGCGCTGCAGGAAATCGTAGCGCTCCAGCGCGTGGGGGAAGGTCTCTGCGCTCCAGTTGGTCAGCGCGTACAGGCGCTGCGATTGCCGGGCGTGCAGGGATTCCAGGAGTTGTACGGTGCCTGGAATCGGGCCACCCAGCATTTCCGTCCATCGTCCGTAATAGGCCTGAATTTCAGTGTGGTACTCCGGGAACTGTGCTACGAGGATACGGGTGGCTTCCGCAAGGGGCCGGCCGGCGTCCTGTTGTTCGTTCCACTTTCCCGTACAGATGTGCGCGAGAAAGTCCTCTATGGCGGCTTCGTCGTCGAATATTTTGCGGTACAGGTACACGGGATTCCAGTCAATCAGGACCCCGCCGAGGTCAAATACGATAGTTTCTATGGGCTGCATGAGGAGAAAAGGTATGGTAGCGTATCAAAGGATTTTTTTGAACGGGTAGCCCATGCGGTCGGCATAGCGGACGGCTAAGGCCAGGGCGATGGGCAAGACTTCAAAGGGGATTTTCTGGGGGAGTACGCCCAAAAAGGCGAGCAGGGTAGCCATGGCACCGACCAGCAACAGGGCAAACCAGAGCTTCCGAGCGGGTTTCTCCAGCAAAAACGGTGCTGCTAATGCCAATGGATTGGCCCACAACAGGTTGAGGTTGCGGTGGGTCGCTTCATGGTCAGTGCCTGCCCACATGAACAGGAAGAGCACCCCAGCGAGCCCCGCGGCCGTGAACAATGCGGTATCCACCACCGCCTTGACGCGCCGGGTGCCCGTCAGCGTGACGAACAGAGCCAGGAACAGCAGCAGCATCGTGCACGCGGTGGGCGTCAGTAATCCGAAGGAGGCGCCCTGCCGCGCCCGCGCCGGCACCAGCACTACGTCGGGCCCGGTGAGGCGCTGCGCCCCCACTTGCCCCGCACGCAGGTTTTCCGACAAATAATCCGGCAGGAACATCTCCGCCCGGAAATCGGCCCGCTGGTCGGTGGGCATGCCCAGAATCAGGTCAATGCCGAACTTGATCCAGGGACTGTCCTGAAGATAGGTGTGGAGAAGCTGGCGATAGGTCTTTTTCCGCCCTTCCGGCCGGGCGGGGCTGTAGTCCATTCCCGCTGCTTTCTCCAGTACGTCGCGGATGCGGGAGGCGCAGTTGTCGTAAAAAAAGTCGTAGAGGTATTCCCGGTTTTCCGGGCGGTAGTTGTTTTCCAGGAAGCCGAGCACGCGTGCCCGGGACGCCGCGTCCAGTGCCAGGGGCGTTTCCACTACCTTTCGGCCATCGTACTGGTACTCCTGCACAAAGCGGTCAAAGCGCTGCACCCCCAGCTGGTAAGGCAGCTTACCGCGGATGAACTTCCCGTAAAAATTGGGTGTCCGGAAGTCGAACAGGCCATAGTTGAACACCAAATCTGCACCGCTCATCGGCGCATACACCCGTATGGCGCTGTGTCCGAATTTGGAGTACAACGCATCCCCCGGCGCACAGGTCAGCAGGCTGATGGAGAGGCTGTCGCCCGGGTAAAAGGGGAGCTGTGCCGGCAGCAGTCTGGCTGCGGCTACAAAAAACAGCAGGGTGAAAAGCCTTTTCATGGTGAGTGCCTAGTTAGTGAAAGCATCAAAACGGCCAGCTTGGCCCCTGCAGGAGGTTGGCCGCGAAGCGCTGCAGGAACTCCGGTCGGAAGAAAAGGGAGGTCGTGACCACATACAATACTCCGTACAGAGCCCCTATGAAGTGCGCGTTGTGCGCGATATGGTCTTCCGGGTTGTGGCGGCCCATGTAGTGGGAATACCACAGGTAGGCGATGCCCAACAATACAGCGGGCATGGGCGGGAACAAAAACCACTGCCAGGGGTCCATCAGGATATAGACAAACACCAGGGCAGAGGTGGCTCCCGAGGCGCCCAGCTCCGCATACCAATGGTTGTCCTGGTGCTGTAGGAACGAAGGCAGCGACGAAACGGCAAGGGCGCTGAGGTAAAACGCGATGAAGCTGATCGGGCCGGCGACAGGCCCCAACAGGTACTGGAAGAGCAGCTCGGCGATTTCGCCAAACTGGTATAGGACGTACAGGTTCACCGCGAGGTGCATCCAGTTGCCGTGTACGAATCCCGCCGTCAGGAAGCGCTGGTATTCGCCACGGCGTTTGACCTGCCAGGGCGAAAACATCATCTTGTGCAGGAAATCGGGGTTGCGGAATCCCTGCCAGGAGATAAACCCGGTCAGGACGACCAGTACGAGGGTAATGCTTGCATTTGTTCCTTCCATGTTCAATCGTTGTGATAGGCTTCGTTGCGCAAGATAGTCATTGCGCGGTAGAGTTGCTCTACAAAAAACAGACGGACCATCTGGTGGGAGAAGGTCATCTCGGAAAGAGAAATGCGTTGGTCGGCCCGACGGTTCAAAGCCTCCGAAAAACCGAATGCGCCGCCGATCAAAAACACCAGCCGCCGGGGGGAACTCAGTCTTTGCTGCTCCACCCAGGCAGCGAAGCCACGGGAACTGAAGCGGGTGCCGCGTTCGTCGAGCAGCACCAGTCGGTCTTCCGGCTTCAAGCGCTGCAGCACGGCTTCGCCTTCCCTGGCCATAAGCAGTTCCGGAGGCAGAGTACCCCCTTGTTTTACGTCGGGGATGGCTACCAGGGCGAACGACATGTAGCGCGTCAGGCGCTTTTCATAAACGGCAATACCTGTTTCCAGCCACGGTTCCTGCGTCTTGCCGATACACCACAATTCTGTTTTCATTGTGCCCGCAGCGGTACTATTTGAAGCGGATTTGCCCGTCCGCTTTGCCTTTGCCGTCCATGACGTCGAGCATGGGGGTTTTGACGACTACCTTGTTGCTGCTGATTTCCGCGCCGGCCATGGTCGCCTTCTGGACATCGCCGGGGAGGTAGTAGGTAGTGGTAAAATAGGAATCAGAGAAAAACATGCGCATCATCTCCATGCTTTCTTGCTCCTCCTTGGTCTTCTCGGAGGGAGGGGCGGGTAGGCGGGTGAGCGTTTTCTTTTCAAACTTGAACAATCCACCGCCGGGGAGGAACTCGTTGGGGTTCAGGGCGAGCGTCTCGACCTCCCCCTCGGCCATGAGGGCGTCAAAATGTTGGAAAAAGAAAGCGATGTCGTCTGTGCTTTTGAATTTGAAACGGATATCGGTGAAAAACTCTTTTGATGCTTCGCTCATTTTGATCTGCATCTCGGCGCTGTTCCACAAATCGGGTCGGCCGATTTGCGCCTTGCGCTCTGCCGGGAGGTTTTTGAGGTAAATGACCGAGTCCATCTCCATATCTTCCGAGAGTCCTTTGGTCTGCTCATTTTCCTTCATAGCCTCCTCGAACATGCCTTTCATGAACTCGTCGGAGAGCAGGCTGCTCATATCCATCTTCAGAGAGTAGGTGCCGGAGCCGTCGGCGTTGAACTTGATTTCTTCAAAAATGTTAAAACAACCGCTGAGAAGCAGGCTTGTGCCAAGGGCCAAGAAAAAGGTCCATTTTTTCATGTTGTGTTTTTTACTTTTGACGCTAAAATTACGATTAATGTCAGAAATCCGAACGCTGGGTGCATTGAAAAAAAGCGGCTACCGGCCGCGTTCCGTAAAAGACGAGTTGCGCGCGAACCTTATTGCCCGCCTGCAGCGAAAAGAAAGGCTCTTCGAGGGCATCATCGGCTTTGAAGACACTGTCCTTCCCGACGTGGAGCGGGCGGTGCTGTCGCGCCACAACCTTTTGCTCCTCGGCCTGCGCGGACAGGCTAAGACGCGCATGGCCCGCTTGCTGGTCCACTTTCTCGACGAATACATCCCCGTGGTGGAGGGTAGCGAGCTCAACGACGACCCCCTGCGCCCCATCTCGCGCTTCGCCCGCAACCTCGTAGAAGAAATGGGCGACGAAACGCCGGTGGCCTGGCTGCACCGCAGCGAGCGCTACGTCGAAAAACTGGCCACCCCCGACGTCAGCGTCGCCGACCTCATCGGCGACGTGGACCCTATCAAGGCAGCCAACCTCAAACTGCACTACTCCGACGAACGGGTCATCCACTTCGGGCTCGTGCCCCGCGCACACCGCGGTATCTTCGTGATCAATGAACTGCCCGACCTCCAGGCGCGGATACAGGTCTCCCTGTTCAATATCCTGCAGGAAGGCGACATACAGATCCGGGGCTTTAAGCTGCGCCTGCCGTTGGATATCCAGTTCGTGTTCACGGCCAACCCGGAGGACTACACCAACCGAGGCAGCATCATCACCCCGCTGAAGGACCGCATCGAGAGCCAAATCCTCACCCACTACCCCAAGACGGTAGATATCGCCCGGCGCATCACCAAGCAGGAGGCGCAACTGGCCCCCGAACAGCGGGAGCGCGTCGCCGTGCCCGACCTGCTGGAAGTGCTGCTCGAACAAATCTCCTTCGAAGCCCGCGAAAGTGCCCTGGTGGATGAAAAAAGCGGGATTTCAGCCCGCTTGAGCATCTCCGGCTACGAAAACCTGGTCAGTACGGCCGAGCGGCGCGCCCTGCTCAACCAGGAGGCACGCACCCAGGCCCGCATCACCGATTTCTGGGGCGTAGTACCCGCCATCACGGGAAAAGTAGAGTTGGTGTATGAAGGCGAACAGGAAGGACCCTACGGAGTCGCTATCAGCCTGCTCGACGCTGCGGTCAAAAACTTGTTCCTGGCGCATTTCCCCGACCCCGACAAACTGCGCAAAGGCCGTGAACGCGACCCTTACGGTGTCATCCGCGCCTGGTTCGCCGGCAGCAACTCCGTAGATCTGCTCAACGACGCCTCTGACAAAGCGTACCGCGAAGCGCTCGACAAAGTCGCCGGCCTGCGCAAACTGGCGGAAGCACACACGCAGACGGAAGGGGACGAATGTTACCTGTACATGGAACTCATCCTGCATGGGCTTGCCGTCTGCAATGTACTCAGCAAGGATTTTCTGGAGTCCCGCTTCAGCTTCCGCGACCTATTGGCAAACATGATGGACGATGAAGACGATGGTTTCGACGAAGAAGACCTGAACTGATATGCGCTTCTCCTTCTGGCTCGCCTGCACACTGGGCTTCGCCCTGCCGGCACTGGCGCAAAGCGGTATTGTACGGGGCAACGTGTTCGACAACAGCGACGGTGCCCCGGTGCCCTATTGCTCTGTGCGCCTGGAAGGCCGCGACCTGGGCGCCGTCACCGATATCCAGGGCTATTTCAGTATCGGAGGCCTCGCCCCGGGCACGTACCGCCTCGTAGCCTCTTATTTAGGCTATGCCGACGCCTCGGTGGAGGTGGTCGTCAAGGCTGGTGCGGCCACCTATGCCCGCATCCTCCTCGAAGCCACCCCGGTGGAATTGCAACAGGTGGATGTCTCCGCCGAGCGGGAGCAGCAGCGCAGCAATGCATTGGTGGCCCAGGTACAGGTGCGTCGCGAGGAGGTCCTCGCTGCCCCCGCCATCGGGGGGGAACCCGACCTGGCACAATACCTCTCGGTGCTGCCCGGTGTCGTCAGCAATGGCGACCAGGGGGGGCAACTCTTTATCCGCGGGGGTGCCCCGGTACAGACGCGCTTCCTCCTCGACGGGATGACTTTGTTCAACCCCTTCCACTCCATCGGCTTGTTCTCCGTTTTTGAAACAGAGGCGCTGCGCAGCGTGGACCTGCACACCGCCGCCTTTCCGGCTCAGTACGGCGGCCGCGTATCCGCCGTTATGGATATCCGTACCCGCGAGGGGAACGCGCGGCGCACTGCAGGACTCGTGTCGGTCAGCCCTTTCCAGGTGAAGGCGCTTGTAGAGGGTCCGCTGCGCAAGATAGACCGACAGGGCAACGCCCTATCTTTCTTACTCACCGCCAAGCAGGGTATCATTGACCGTACCTCGCCCAAACTCTATCCCTACGCCGCCGATACGACATTTTATTCGTTCGCCGCCGCCGATACCAGCTTGTCGGCACTCCAAAACATAGGCCTGCCTTATCGCTACTCGGACCTCTACGGCAAACTCTCCTGGATCGGCAGCCTGGGCAGCAAGTTCGATGCCTTCGGCTTCCGCTTTCAAGACGCCTTCGAAGTACCCGGTATAGCCCGGCTCACCTGGAGCGCTGGCGGCGGTGGAACCCGTTTCCAGTTGGTACCCTCCTACTCCAATATTCTCATAGACGGTGCTTTTTCCTATACGAATTACGCCTTACAGCTCTCCGAAAAAGGGGAAGACCCCCGCCGCAGCGGAGTGGATACCTATACGGCACAGCTCAACTTCCGCTCGCTGCTTGAGCGGCAGGAGCTGCGCTATGGATTCGAACTGACGGGCTTCAATACCGATTTTTCGTTCAAAAACCCCATCGGCATCCTCTTCTCCCAACAGGATTTCACTACTGAATTAGCCGCTTTCTTTACGTATGCCTATCGAGGGGAACGCCTCGTGCTCGAGCCGGGCCTGCGCGTACACTACTACGCGTCGCAGTCGCGCATCTCCCCGGAGCCCCGCTTCGCGGCCAAGTACCTACTGCGGCCCAACCTGCGCCTCAAAGCCGCAGGGGGCTGGTACTCGCAAAACCTCCTCGGCACCGTCAACGACCTCGATGTGGTCAATTTCTTCGTGGGCTATCTGGCGGGGCCGGAACAGACGCTCTATCAGCCGGGTACAAAAACCCCGCTGAGAAGCCGCCTCCAAAGCGCCCGGCATGCCGTTGTCGGACTAGAAGCCGATTTGGGCAGCTCTCTGAGCCTGACGCTGGAACCCTACTGGAAGGATTTCACCCAACTCATCCAGGTCAACCGCAATAAGCAGTCTGGTACGGAATCCGATTTCGCGACCGAAACAGGCGAGGCCCAGGGCCTGGACTTCAGCCTGAAATATCGCAGCCCGCAGTCTTACCTGTGGGTTGCCTACTCCCTGGCGGTCGTCCGCCGCGACGATGGGCAGCAGGTCTATCCGACCTCCTACGACCGCCGCCACAACCTCAACGTGCTCGGCGTCTATACCTTCGACCGCAGTAAAAAATGGGAGGCTGCCCTGCGTTGGAATCTGGGATCGGGATTCCCTTTCACCCAGACCCAGGGCTTCTTCCAGAACGTGCCCATCGGCCCCGGAGTCCTGCAAACCAACGTCCCTGGCGGGAACTATCCCATCGGGGTCATCCTGAGCAGCGTGCGCAACGGAGGTCGCCTCCCGTACTACCACCGTCTCGACCTGTCCCTCAAACGCCGCTTCCGCCTGGGCAAAACCGCAGCGCTTGAAGTCAACGCCAGCGCAAGCAACGCGTACAATCGCGAAAACGTCTTTTACATAGACCGCAGCACCAACCGAAAAGTCAACCAACTGCCCGTCATACCGGCACTGGGGCTCACCGGGAGGTTCTGAAGGCAGTATGAACCTGTAAAACTTTTGCGTATGAACCATCTATCCTTCTTCTCCCTCGCCCTGCTCGCAGGATTAGGC
>VFQS010003333.1_pt1 | contig 12302 bp, 11 predicted proteins | sample 3512361 | NCBI WGS metagenome assembly VFQS01 (sample SAMN10412375, study PRJNA504923) | tailings metagenome | isolation source: Relicate 1 Philex TSF3 active mining | place: Philippines
AACATATTCAAATGGAATCATTTAATTTTCCAAACAGAAATTATATAGTTGATATCTATTAGTTAAACAAAATTTATTTAAACATTAAATTTTAACTCATCTAATTCTAGTGACTTTTTTTTAACAATTGTAAGCTCGTTAAAATTAATTTCAAAATCTTTATCATTTAATCTGTTAACACCCTTATTAATCCATGTTTTATTTCCTTCAGAATTAAAATAAACTTCGGGTATAACATAAACATCAGAATTAAATTCAGTAATTAATTTATTTCTAATCATATTATTAATTGTATCAGGAGTATCAAATACAACAGAATCATCTAATTCTAAAATAAATAATGATGCCACACTATTTAATACAATATCTAAAACTTTATCATTAAAAGATAGAATGAAAAAATTAAAAAAGATTATTATTACTGAACAAATCACATTAGAAATAAAATCAAACAAATCATACCAATTAGCTGACCAAAAAACTCTGCCATAAAAAATTCTTTTATAATCTAAACTATTAGATATTTGTTTATATGAAATCATTAAAGTAAATATAAAAATAAGAGGTATTATTACTCGCCCTTCAGTTAGAGGAAATATTTGGCTAATTGATTTATCAAGAAAACTTATTCCTAATAATACCATTAAAGCCATTTGACAAATAAATGTGATTACACCAAAAAATTTTGTTGTTTTATTGTCCGATAATGAAGCTAAATGATAACAATTATAACTTATTTGTGATCTAGTAATATCTAAGCATTTGTTCATGGCAAAAACTAATGGAGACCATAAATGTTTCATTTTTACAACTAAATCAACATATTTATGAAATACAGTCGGCTGGGACTGAGGATTTGGATTTGGTTTTGATTTTGATTTTAAATTTTCATGTGAATATATTAAATAATTCATTGTACGATCTAGTCTAAATACAGAATGAATTATTTTGTAATTTTTTTCTTCAATTACCCTATCTATTAATTTTGTAAATAATGGATAATAAACAGTTAGAGCTTGCTTTGTACTAGTCCATCTCATTTGTCTAGAAAAAACAAGCATAAATAATTGTAAAACATCAGGATCTTCTATTCCAATCATATGATAATCCATTATAAAATTTTCAATATCTAAAATATAGTCTGGTGATTTAGGTTTTCCAAATATTAAATCAAAGTTTTCTTTTAATAGCAAATTTTTTGGTAGCTTATTATCAATATTTGATTCAATTAGTGTTGTAACACCTTTACCGTAAACTAAATTATCTATTAAACTATCATCATTATCTTTAAAACTAATAACTTGTAAGCAAATAATACCATCATTATGAATTCCTACACCTGAAATAAAACATTTATTACTAATATACTCAATTGGACCACATCTAAATTTAAGATGTTGTTTAAAACTATGATCAATATCTGATTCGTAAGTTTTACCAATTGAATATTCAACTCCGTTATACTTTATTTTAATATAACTAATATATTGCCAATAACAACTAGGAGCATCAACTGCTTGTCTACATAAAGATTGAATTTCAATACTATCAAAACATTTAGATTCATTTAATATGATTTTTGTATAATATTTTGTTTTACGTCCAACTAAATTACCATCAAAACTTAGACCAACAATTTCAAATAATGGGTCATTATTATCAACAATAATATCTGGAGATTCAATATTTGAATATATTATAATCTGATTTGCAAGTTCAGATAAAAGAAATAAATTATTGAGAGTTGAATTAGGAGTTAAATTATGATGCATACGTTTACCACCGATAATTTGTTCTAATATGTTTTTGTTCATTTTATTTATAATATAAAGTTGACTCTTTAAACAACTTATTTTTGTAAAGTAACAAAAGTGATAAGGCCGTTTGAATATATCAAATCAAAACCATCAATATCGATCCACGAATAGTCTCCTCGAGCACAAGGTTTGTTTCTAAACTTTCCAATAGATGCAATAGGAAAATAACCTCGTTGAGACCACAAATGAAATAAATTTGAAGGTAATAAATTATGTAAATACCATTCCCCGGTAATACTTGATAATTCTAATTCTTCATCCGATTTAACAATAACTGATTCTGTTTGTGCTAGTCCGTCCGTGAGCCATTGCCATGTATCAACAATGACTGGTAATCCAGATTTATTAGAAAATTTAATTGTATAGTCTGATGAGTTAAATTTTGATTTTGCTTTGGTTTGAGATTGTGTATTTGTATTAATATTTGATAATTTAACAAGTTTATCCATTATCTAAATATAGTCTATCACCTTATTTATAAATTTTTCAATATTTGTTATTAAGTATGCCTTAATTAATAATTTTAAAAAAATCCAAACATACTAATCCATTATGAATCATAAATTCCAACAATGATTCCTTATCTAACAATCCACATTCATATGCACAAACACATACTATAAATTTTCCACATATTTCATCCTCTTCTTGACGAGTTCTATATGGATTTGGTTCAATTCCTTTATGCAAATTTAAATGGAACTCATTTTGATAAGTTGTAGACTTGACTGAAACAAAAATACCATGTAGTCCTCTTTTCCAATTTCCATTAGATACAAGATTCGCTGTTGCTCCAATACCAATTGGTATATTTGTATTTGTTTCAGATGCTTTTATAAGTTTATCACAGCGTAAAAAAGAAGCGTGTGCTAATTTATTTGCTGTATCTATTGATGCCCAGGATTTAATTTCTTTAGTATTAGTATATTCTAATGTTGATTCACATGCATATGGTACAGTACATTCTAGTATACTTGATGATGCACCTGGTTGTGAAAATAAATATGATAAAGAAGATATACCACCTCCTGTTGGCGCAATTACAAATCTTTTATTATTGAGTTTATTATATTTATGAATTTGATTAACAAGTTCATAGATATCGTATTTATTAGTTAAATTAGTAGAAGCTTGGTTCATTAATTTATATTTAATTATGTTTTACTTATTTATTTTTTCAATTTTTAGCTGTATTTGATTCTTCTTGAAAAACACGTTTTCTTAAATTAGATGTAGAGTAATCATGGTATCTGCGATGCCAATGAATTGGTACATTTAATTGATGTCCAGTATATTCTTTACCAGACCAATCGCTTCCCAAAATTCTAATGTCTGGATTAATTGTTTTAATAATTTCTAATAATTCCTCTTCACTTTCGTATTTAACAACCCAGTCGACATATCTACAACCTTCAATTTGAATTAATCGCTCTTGATAATCTTGGATTGGTTTATTTTTGTTTTTACCACCAGTGCTAAGTCTATATGATTCATTTACTGTAGGATCAGTTTGCAATCCAACGACTAAAAAATCACATTGGGCTCTTGAATCTTTTAACATTAAATAATGGCCAGCATGTAATAAATCAAAACATGAACAGGTAAAACCAACCTTTTTCCTTCCATCCTTGCACGTAAAACTGTTTCTAAAGTTTGTTCTAAATTACTCATATATAATTATGTAATTATATAAATCTTTATTTATATTTGTTTAAAGTTATAAAATTAAAAAAATTTTTTGTTTTATAGGAATACGTATTCCTAATAATATTTAAAAAAATATTAAAGATAAATATATATATTATATTATAATGAATTGTACTCCTAATAAGTCATATATATGTAAAAACTGCAATAAAGAGTATTCATCAAGACAAAATCTATGGAAACACAACAATAAGTTTCATGGGAATACATCTACAGAAAATGTAAATCAATATACAAAAAATATACATTTAACAAATGATAAAATAGATTATAAAAATAATATTTGTAAATATTGTAATAAAGTTTTATCAAATAGTCAAAGTAGATGGAGACATGAAAAAACTTGTAAATTAAATAAAGATTTAGAAATCAATAAACTTCAGAAACAAAATGAACAATTAAAAATTAAAATTCAAAAATTAGAAAATAAAACAAGTAGTAAAACAATTAATAATACAAACAATGGATCTATTTATAATGGAAATGTAATTAACAACATAAACATAGTTGCACCTGGTAATGAAAAAAATGATTTAACAAAAGAAGAAATCAAGGAAATTTTTGATAAACAAATATTATGCGCAATAAAATATATTGAATTAATTAATTTTAATAAAAATCGTCCAAGTAATCATTCATTTTGTGTTACAAATAGAGATGGAAAACATTTATTATCTTACAATACAGATAAATCTGTTATAGAGAGTAATAAAAAAAAATATTATTACTTGCATGTACTTCATATGGCCATTTATAAATTAAAAGAAATATTTACAAAAAATAAAAAATCATTTAGTAAAGATAAATTAAAAGAAATAGAAGAAGCTATTAATGGTGTTGAAGAAATAAGTAGATTAGATTTTAATAATAAAAGATTAAAAAGATTATTTGACGAATTAAATTTATTATGTTATAATTCAAGAAAAACTGTATTAAATACTTGGGAAAAAACTAACATAGACGAAAATGATGACGATACTGAAAAAATATTTTTACCAATAAAAAATTTAATTAAAACATATGGAAATAATTTTTTAAATGAATCAACATTTCAATATCAAACAGATAGTGAATCAGACGAAAATAGTGAAGAAAGACCTCGATTATTTTTTAAAAATGGTAAAAAAATTAATAATGATTCAATAGAATTATAATTATTCTGATGTAAAAAATATATAAGCTATTTTAATGTCAACATATTATGAAAAATATTTAAAGTATAAATCAAAATACAATCTATTAAAATCTCAATTAGGAGGAAGAACTGTTACCGTACATGATAAAAAGAAAAAAGACCAAACATTTCAAATAGAATTAGATAAAGGTGATGATATTATGGTATTAAAAGCTCAAATGTTGTCTAAATTATCTGACAGATCATTAAATGAAGATGATTTAGATTTTTATTCATTTAGAAATAATTATTGTTCACCTGCTAAATTAAATGATATTGATGATAATGTTACTGATGTTTGTTTAAATATTAAACAAAAAATTAATGCAGCCGATTTTATTCCACAAAGAATAACATCTGGATTTAAATCTTTCATTATAGATATAAAGGATCGTGTTGGTAAATTTAAATTGACACACGATGGGACAATATTTGAAGGTACTATTCATCAAGGTAAAATGGATCATGGACAATTTGTTAGAATAACTAAAGGATCAGGAAAAGTAATAACACCAGAAAATGATCAATATATCGGAGAATTTTATGAAAACTATCTTATTGGTACAGGTAAAATAATTTATTCAAACGGTAATATTAAAGAAGGAGAATTTATTAATGGTAAATTAAATGGTCAAGGAAAAATAATTGATAAAGTGCAAAATGTGTATTCAGAAGGTACTTTTAAAAATGATGAATTAGATGGTGAAGGTAAAATTATTCATGATGGTGGATTATTTGTTTTAGAAGGTATATTTAAAGATAATAAACTAAGTAAGGGAACTATAACTGATCCAATAGTTATACAATCAGGTGATTTTAATCATTTAGAATTAATAAATGGTAAAAAACTTTTTAAAGAATCGGGTAATTATGATGAAGGCGAGTTTACTAATGGCAAATTAACAAAAGGTACATCTGTTTTAAATGGTTTTAACGTTAGAAAAGGAACTTTTATTGATGGAAAATTAAATGGAGATGGTTCATTAAAAGATTTAACAAATAATATTTTATATATTGGTACATTTGTTAACGATAAATTAAAACAAGGTATGATGAAGGTTCCAAGCATCAAATTAACACATTTACTAAATACAAATCTTAAAGATCATATTTTATATGAAGGTTCATTTGAAAATAATCTATTAAATGGTAAAGGAAAAGTTACCTACGAAAATGGAAGAGTTGAAGAAGGTGAATATTTTAATGGATTATTAATTAAAAAGTTAAAATAAACTAAATTAAATGTGCAAGTAAATGAACTATATTATGCTAGTTGAATTGTTTGATCACACGTTTCTTTTAATTCTTCTTTACAACTATTTCCTCGTGTAATAAATATATTATAAGTATTATTTCCTTTTGAATCATCTGAATTATTCGAGCTAACATTTTCAGAATCTGATTCGTAATCAACTGAATCTGGTGATTCTTCACTACTTAATTTAGTTGATGATAATTCTGTTGTACTTGATGTTGAAGATTTTGATTTAGTTAATTTACAATTCTTTGATTTATTATTGCAATCGCTATATTCAATATTTTGATCTGATGTATTTTCAATTTCAAAAATATCATATTTATAATCTTTTGAACTTCTTTTAATAACAACATTAAAACCAGTTTTATTTAAAAGCGACTGGTATTTATTAATATCATTCTTCCAACTTTTAACTGTTTCTTTCATACTGTTAACAAAATTTGGCATATCATTATACGATGTATTTCTTAATTGTTCTTGATACATTGAATACTCATCAAGGGTAAATAACAACATGTTCATTAAATATTGTTTATTTGACATTATTTAATCAACTGATTAAATGAATAGAATTAATTATCAATTTTATTTTTTACCATCTGACAATAACAAATATATGTCAGGACAAGGTAAATAATATTGTTTTTTATTTTTAGGTAAAAATTTTTGTACACATATTCCATTAGATAATTCGATAACAGGAATATTATCATCTTTAATAAATTTAACTTTGAAATCATTGTTTAAAATTTTAATTTGATATTTTCCACTTTTTAAATTTTGGTTAAAAACTTTTGCAATAATCATGTTTTTAAAATTTGATTGACAAGAATTGTCAACATAATTAATAATTTTTATTTGATGATCCAAATTATGTGAATATAACAATTCATTTCCAGTTTTTATAATAATTGATACTTGAGGATTTGAAACAAAACTAGTTATCACTTGTTTGGATACGAAATATTTAGATAATTGAGATTGTATATTTTTGAACATTGTGTAATAATCATTTTATAATAAAAACAAGCTAAATCAATTTTTTGTTATATCTTAAAATAATTTGATATTATAATATTTTACTTATAAATTCTCTTATAACTTAATGATAAGTTCAACTAAAATACATAATTATTTGGAATCAGATAAGAAAGACTTTAAGACTTTTCCAATAAAATTTACAAAAACTGAATTAGATTCTTTAACAAAATTATCAATTACAAAAAATGATTATTTTGATTATTACGGAAACCTAAATTCTTTAGATTTTAAAAACTTTTTTTCAAAAAATGGAGAAAATGAGTTGAAAAATATAAAAGTTATTGAAAAAATTATTAAAAAAATAACAAATAAAGTTTTGCATGGGTTTGGTTCTGGAATGGACCATTTTTGGATGTCAGTCAGAGTAACTACACCAAATAATTCATTTGATATCCCACGCTGGCATTATGACGGAACATATTTTGCAAACATTAAAGAGCAAGCTAAATATGCAATGGTATTGAAAGGCCCAGGAACTCTATTTATTAAAAAATCTAAAAAAGTTATAGAATCATATAATAAAATTCAAGATAAATCAAGAAAAGAATTATTAGAATTATATAAAAAATTAATTGACCCAAATGATTTTAAAACACAATTTGAAAATCAGGTTAAAAACGATGAAAAATATAGACCTATTTATGCGAAAGAAATGTCCAAGTATAAAATTAAACAAGTAAAAAATAATCAAGGGGTTATTTTTTGGGGTGGTCAAAATGATAATACAAGCGCACTTCATTCTGAACCAAAAATAGATCAACCAAGATTATTTATTTCGATTTTACCAGGTACAAAATCTATGATTGAAGAAAGAGAACAAAAACAAAAGCAATTTGAAAAAAAGATTAAATAAAATAATTTGTTTAACTAAAGTTAAAATATCTAAATTAATACCAAAAACATGTTAGACTAAGTTTCTTATCAAAGCTTATAATTTTTACTGTGTGGTCAGATAGACCTACAAAACTATTTGAACATGATGGTTTTTCCTTAGATGGTATTTTTGCCGTAATATGCGCTTGATGTTTAAGTTTAATCTCTTTTCCCTCGCATTCTAACTTTTTAATTCTAAAAGCACATGCATTATCAGATTTTCTAATAACAAGACTATCAATATGAGCTTCAATTACCTGACCAGGTAAAATAGTATCTTGATTAACTTTAACATTTGATTTATTACCATAAAATTCGTATGTACAGTGATGATTGTATTTGGTAAAACCAGAATTGACAAATGCTTGTGTATTATGTTGGTCCACAAAATTATTCAATTCTTCTTTATCAGTTGAGTTAACCGCAAATGCAATATAAATAGGACTGCTATTTACCATAGTATGAGCAATGTGTCCACTCATTAACATTTTAATATGTGTTATAATATTATCTGTAATAGAATCAATTGAACATCTTAGCTTGTTTAGCTTTTCATAATTTGATTTTACAAATTCTTCAATTAATTTATTTGAGTTTGAACTCATTGATTTAATAGCACCTGATTCCAATTCTTTGTCTACCTTATAAAAATCTAATTTTAATGAATTAGTTACAATTTCAAATTCCTTAAAGTTTTTAACTGTAAAATCAATAACATCTGAAAAAGGATGTTCAAAACGCCCAATAATTAAATTATCACCAATATTTGATCTATTAATAATTCCGGCCAAGCTTATCATTAGATATAATGGGTTAATGTTATTTGGTGATACAAAAGATATAATACTTGGTAATTTGTACACGATATCCAAATAACGTCTGTATTGAGATTGGTTAGCATTGCATCTAGTAACAAGAATAACATCAGGTCCAAATTTAGAAGCAATTGAATGATGTAAAGCTCCTTGACAAGCTAACGTATCACCCCAATAATCATCTTGTTCAATATATTTAGCATTAATTCCGTGGGACAAAAGCTTTGTACAAATTTCAGCACCAACGGTAGATTTTCCAGAACCTTGTAAGCCCTGAAAAAATATTACTATAGCTGGATTAGCATATGATCTAGGATAATAAAGTTCTGTACCAGCTAAATAACTATCTTCAGAAAATTCACCAAAATCATCAATCTTAATTTCAATATCTGAATTGTCAGTCGATTCCATCCATTCGGTCCAATAAGTGTTAAAACCATTGGGTAATTGACCTTTAACAGCAGATACTTTAGTAATACCAAGAACAGAACAAGGATATTTTTTATCCATCATCCAAAAAGCAAATTTAATAAGTTGATTTGTGACTCGAATAGAAGCACTTGTTCCTAGCCCATGATATTTTTGTGCATCGATAAATCGCCCTTTAATTTTATCAATTTCTTTATATCCGCGTAAAATGATTTGACGCAAAAAACGTTTTACAATATAGCTAACTGATTTTGTTTTTACAAGAACTGTTTCTTTTGTCTCAGTATTTAAACATCTAAGAACTGAGCCTTCTGTATTCTTACATCTTGAAGCTAAAAATACTGAATCAATGTCTGATATTTTTGATGAAAAATCATACACCTTAAAATATGGTACTGTTTTTAGGCCAACTGAATTAAGAAGATCAAGTGATTTAATAGTATCTAGTACTTGTCCTGATTTGAAAAAACCAAACCAACTAATTGTATTATCACCGGGAGTAAAATGCTGACCATCACACAGTTCACCAGCTAAACTATATCCTGAATCAAACAAATCAATAATTTTATAAGAATTTAAGTTAGTCCAATTATTTTTAATATCTGATAGAATCCCACCTATAATATCGTTGGATGATTGTGCTTGAATTACTTGATCAATTTGATCAAATGACAATACAAAATGATTGTTTTTTGATCCTGCTAGTAAAATTTTTTGTCCATTAGCTTGATCAGTAAAAATTTTACAAATTGCAAATTTACCATTTGCTTTTTCAGTTTCTACTATTTCTAATTTATTATCAGAAGCCCATGACATGATCTTTTGATGATCATATATACCAGTTGATTTACTTGTAATTTCATCTTGACCATCCTCTGGATCTTCATCAATATCAGATTTTCCAGAAAATTTTTCAGGTCCTTCAAGAGAACAAATTATTTGTTTATCTCTTACTAGAATAGAACAGGCTCTAGGTAAATATTTTAATAAATCTGGATTAGAAGCATATATGTCATCTTCAAACTTATTTTTTGGTAAGTTTAAAGAATAAGTAAACAAAACATATTCATATTCACCTAGTTTAAAGGTTTTTTTGTTTACTTTAATTTGACTTTGGTATTTGGAGGTATTGCTAGTAATTTCTTTTAATTTAAAAAAGTATTCCATTACAGATACAACCTTATAATCCTGGATTAAATATTTCAATTTTTATTCTGTTTTAATATAAATTTTATTAACATTAATAAATAACAAATAATAAATTAGTATAAAAAAATAATATCATATTTATTTATAATAATTAGCAAAATGGTACATATTTATTTATTTCACCGTGATTTGAGAATTCAGGATAATACCACATTAATTCATCAAATTAAAACAACAGAAAGTTCGGTAATACCAATATTTATTTTTCCACCAGAACAAATAGATAGAAAGAAAAACAAATATTTTTCAGATAATGCGGTTCAATTTATGTGCGAATCTTTACATGAACTATCAGATGAAATTAAAAAAAATAAAGGCAAAATGTTGTTTTTTAAAGGAGACAATTTAAAAGTCTTAAAAGCAATCCATAAAGTTGCACCAATTGAATCGGTTGGTTTCAATATTGATTATACACCTTATGCCAAAAAGAGAGATCAAGAGATTAAATCTTGGTGTGAATCAAATAATATAATTTGTTTTATGAAGGAAGATTATGCGTTGTTTGATTTATTAGAAGGACAAACTAATAAGAAAGATAATACCCCTTACTTAGTTTATACTCCATTCATGAAGCATGTGTTAGGAGACTTAGAACCCAGACCAGTTAATAAATTTAAATCTTGGGCTGGTACATTTGATAAAAATAAACAATTAGAATCAATAAGTTATAATATTGATGAAGCAGATATAGATAAATTTTATAAACCTAATGAAAAAATTAATGTTCACGGTGGTCGTTCAAATACTTTAAAAATATTATCAAAATTAGATAATTTTAAAACTTATTCAAAATCAAGAGATACTCTTACTTATAAAACTACATTTTTAGGCGCATCTTTGCACTTTACAACTTGTTCTATTCGCGAAGTTTATCATAAAATGGTTGATGTTTTAGGTAAAGGTTCTGGACTAATTAGAGAGTTAGTATTTAGAGATTTTTATATCAACATCATTCATAATTATCCTAGAGTATTACAGGGACAAATAAAGGGTAAAAATAAATCTTACAAAGAAGAATATGACAATATTACTTGGTCTTATAATAAAAAATTATTTGGTGCTTGGACTGAAGGACAAACTGGTTTTCCAGTTATTGATGCTGCACAACGCCAAATGAACACAACAGGATATATGCATAACCGTTGTAGAATGATAACTAGTTCATTTTTAACTAAAGATTTACATATTGATTGGGTTTGGGGTGAACAATATTTTGCATCCAAGTTAGTTGATTATGATCCAATAAATAATTCTCAAGGATGGCAATGGTCGACAGGAAATGGAACTGATGCTCAACCGTGGTTTAGAATATTTAATCCATGGACACAACAAAAAACTTATGATGTTAATGCTGAATATATAAAATTATGGGTACCAGAATTAAAAGACGTTACTCCTCAAGATATTCATAATTGGTTTAAATCAGAAGTTAGAGCTAAATATCCAAATGTTAAATATCCAGCACCTGTTGTTGATCATGACGAAGAAAGAAAAGAAACAATAAAAATTTATAAAGCGGGATTAAAGTAATTTATAAATTATAATTGCATAGTAATATGATTATATTAATTATTTTTTATATTTTAAAGGATCGTAATCTTTAAAACCAGTTTCTGGTATTGGATCTTCAATTCCTTTAGTTAGACATTTATGATACCATCTATAATATTTCTTTAAATTTCCTCCTTCAACCATATTACCAACAAAATATTTTAATATAATGTCTTTAAAATCGGATTTAAATTTATTGTATGATTGATCATAATTAAATTGTGATCCATAAAGTTTTTGGTTGTTATAAAATTGTCTTACAATAAAACCATAAATATCTATTGGATGATAAGTAAATAAAAATCCAAGAATTTGTGCAATTACTTTATCATATCCTAAATATTGTCCTCCTAACATATTAATTAATTTTTCTCTATTTAATTTGTTTAAAACATAAATAATACCATCTAAATCAAGTGGATTGTTAA
>VFQS010003334.1_pt1 | contig 12298 bp, 10 predicted proteins | sample 3512361 | NCBI WGS metagenome assembly VFQS01 (sample SAMN10412375, study PRJNA504923) | tailings metagenome | isolation source: Relicate 1 Philex TSF3 active mining | place: Philippines
TACTAATTTATTTTTTATTTAAAATAGGTAAAAGCAAATAAGATAATAATCCTAAGAAAATGGTTAAAAGAGTTTGTGACGTCCAAACCAAGTACCCAAAAGCAGCGCCTGTTTCTTCCGGTATTCCATATAACAATAAAACAGTAGATATTGCTAAAGGATATGCTCCAAGACCACCATTAGAAAAACCAACAGCAAGTGTTCCAAAAATAAATCCCATTACAACAATATCAAAACTAATATTTGCGGTTTCTGGTAATGCAAAAATGGTAACGTAAAACATCATCAGGTAAGAAAACCAAATGAAAAAAGAATGAAAAATGTAATTCCATTTATCTTTCATTTTTAAGATGCTTTGCATGCCTTCAATAAGGCCTGAAAGTTTTTGTTTTAGTTTTAAAATGATGTTCCATTCGGCATAAATCCAAATTAAAATAAAAAGAACAAATAATATAAATCCTGCGATTGAAAGCCAAATTAACGTTTCGAATTTTACACCGTTTTCAAGTAAAAATTGGTATATTGTATCAAATTGTAAAACGAATCCAATTGCTAAAAAAAGTAAAAAGATAAGCATATCAACAATTCGTTCGGCAACTACTGTTCCAAAAGCTTTGTCAAAAGGTACATCTTCATATTTTTTTAAAAGAGCTGCTCTTGAGATTTCACCGGAACGTGGGATAGTTAAATTAACCAAATAAGAAACACATACCGTCATTAAATCATTACTGAATTTAGTTTTATAACCCAAATGTTGTAAGGCGTATTTCCAGCGATATGCTCTTGACCAATAACCGAATAAAGCTATGAAAAGTGATAGAAAAATATAAAAGTAATCGGCTTTTAGAAAGCTGATTTTTGTTTTTTCTATTTGCTCGGTCGTCATAGTACTATATTGATAATACATGATTCCCAATCCTATAAATAAAGGAATTATTAAGCTTAAAAGTTTTCGAATTGGCGTTTTCAAACTACGTTAAAGAGTTATCTTTCTCGTTAGGAAAAACTAAAGTAGGCTTGAACTTTTTAGCTTCTTCAAAGCCCATAATTCCGTAAGAAATAATGATGATGATATCGCCACGGTGCACTTTACGAGCAGCAGGTCCGTTTAATGTGATTTCGCCTGTATTTCTTGGGCCTTTGATAGCATACGTTTCTAATCGTTCTCCATTGTTGATGTTAACGATTTGTACTTTTTCACCTTCAATTATGTTTGAAGCTTCCATTAAGGCTTCATCGATGGTGATACTTCCTATGTAATTCAAATCGGCACCCGTTACGGTTACTCTATGAATTTTTGATTTTACTACTTGAATTTGCATGATGCAAAGGTAATTAATTTAGTGAAATATTATCAATTAATCTGATATTCTCAATAAAAATGGCGATAAATCCTCGATATTTTTTATTCGATTCTTTTTCAGAAACGGGTAAAAGTGTTGCTTCATCGGCGATTTCAAAATATTCCAATTCAAATTCAGGATGTTTTTTGAATTCGTTTTCAATAAATTTTATCGTTTGTTCGGCTGAATTCGTTTTAAAAATCTCTTTTGCCGAATTTAATATTTGATAAATAATAGCCGCTTTTTCTCTTGCAGATTCTGAAAGTCTTTCGTTGCGAGAACTCATAGCTAATCCGTTTGTTTCTCTATGAATGGGGCAACCAATAACTTCAACTGGAATATTATGCTTTGAAACTAATTTTTTCACAATTTGTAGTTGCTGAAAATCTTTCTCACCAAAATAAGCTTTGTTCGGTTGAACAATTTCAAACAATCTTTTTACGATTGTACCAACGCCATCAAAATGTCCTGGTCGGTGTTTGCCTTCCATTTGATTTTCTAAACCATCGTAATTGAAACTTTCAGAAACGGTGTTTCCTTCATAAATATCGGCTACTTCTGGCGCATAAACGATGATGTTGTTGCTTAAATCTTGCATGATTTGCACGTCGCGTTCCAGAGTTCTTGGATATTTATCTAAATCTTCAGCGTTGTTAAATTGCGTTGGATTTACAAAAATACTCATTACTGTTACATCGTTTTCAGAAAGCGAATTTTTAAGTAACGATAGGTGTCCTTGATGTAATGCACCCATTGTAGGAACAAATCCAATGGATTTATTTTGTTTGATTAATGGGCTTAAAAAAGCGCTTAAATCGGACTTTTTGTTAAAAATGAACATTTTTATATTGATTATATCAGGTGCAAACTTACTATTTTAGTAGATAAATCCATAAAATTTTGTAATTTTGCAAGGTTTTTTAAAACAATAATTAACTAGAATACATTATGGAAGACAAGAGGATATTGTATGTATCATCTGAAGTGGTGCCTTATTTAGCTGAAAATGAAGTATCGTTACAATCGTATGAAATGCCAAAAATGATTAATGATTTAGGTGGTCAAATACGAATTTTTATGCCTAGATATGGTAATATTAACGAAAGAAGACACCAACTACACGAAGTTATTCGTTTATCAGGGATGAATTTGGTGGTAAATGATATGGATATGCCTCTAATTATTAAAGTAGCTTCAATTCCTAAAGAGCGAATTCAGGTTTATTTTATTGATAATGATGAATATTTTAAAAGAAAAGCCACATTTACTGATGAAGAAGGTGTTTTATATCCTGATAATGACGAAAGAGCTATTTTCTTTGCAAAAGGTGTTGTAGAAACCGTTAAGAAATTGAATTGGGTTCCAGATGTAATTCATGTTCATGGTTGGATGGCGGCTATGTTGCCAGTTTATTTGAAGCATTATTACAAAGATGAAGGGATTTTTGCGGAAACAAAAATAGTTTCATCGGTATATAATCAAGGTTTTGAAGGAGAATTAGATAAAGAATTTATAAATAAAGTTTTATTTGATAATATTGACAAGGATTCCGTTTTAGATTTGGGGATTCCTACTTACGAAAATTTAATGAAAGTTTCAATTGCGCATTCTGATGCAGTTGTTGCAGGATCTGAAGATTTATCTCCAACTTTAACAAAATTTATAGAAAGTACAGAAAAACCTTTTTTACCTTTCGCATCAAAAGAAAACAATAAAGAAGTTTATACTTCATTTATAAAAAAATATTTACTTTAAAAGGGTTTACTCACTATGAAAAATAATTTTTTAAAAATTTCCTCACTACTTTTTTTGTTTTTAATTTTTATTTCTTGTGATAAGGATTTTAACTCTTTAGATTCGGATGTAATTGGTGATAATCATTTTGATTTAGAAAAAGAAGAAGTTTCAGTTATTGCATATTCAAAAGCTACTGGACCTGTTCAAACAAATAATTTGCCTTTAAATGCATTAGGGATCTATAATAATCCTAAATTCGGGCAAACAAAAGCGCATTTTGTAACACAAGTTGAATTAGGAACAGAAAATCCTTCTTTTGGGTATAATCCGGTTATTGACTCTGTTTATTTGTATGTTCCTTATTTTAGCTCTCTTCAATCAACTGAAACGTCAGGAGAAAGAATTTATGAATTGGATTCTATTTATGGTAATCCAGAAACAGGAAAATTTAAATTATCTGTAGTAGAAAACGGTTATTATTTAAGAGATTTTGATCCTTCAGACAATTTGCAAAGTTCACAAAAATACTATAGTAATGATAAAAACTTAATTGATCCTTACAAAGGTTCTGAATTAATTAATAATAGTTCTAATGTTGCCCAAAATAACGAGTTTTATTTTAGTAAAAAAGAATTGTACATCTACAAAACAAATGGGTCTGGTTTATATGTAAATAGTAGTGGAGAAGTTTTATCTGATCAAAATGATATAACTCTAAGGGTAATAAAAGAAAGAAAAACACCAGGAATTTGGTTGGATTTAAAAAATAGTTTTTTTCAACAAAAAATTATTGATGCTACAGCATCTGGAAATTTATTTAACAACAATATTTTTAAAAATTACTTTAGAGGTCTTTTGTTTGAAGTAGAAGAAATTAGTGCTGGTCAAGGGGCTTTAGCTATTTTGGATTTTTCAAAAGCGGAACTTAAAATTTTATATAAGGCTTCTGCAGAACCTACTGTTGATAATCCTAATCCAATTAGAACTAGGAGAGAATTTTCATTAAAAATGGGATACAATTCATCTTCAACTTTACGTAATAATAGTATAAATTTGTTAGAATATAATTATTCTTCAGATTATCAAACAGGGTTGAATAATTCAAATGAAGTTACTGGTGATGAAAAATTATTTATAAAAGGAGGAAATGGTTCTGTTGTTTTTATTGATGTTCTTAATGCTACAGATCTTCAAAGGTTAAGAGATAATGTTGCCAATAATAATTGGTTGATTAATGATGCTAGACTGACCTTTTATATTGAAAAAGATGAAATGGCTGCTGTTGATAAAGATGATGAACCTCAAAGAATCTATATATTTGATGCTACTAATAATAAAGTAATAGTTGATTATTCTTATGATAGTTCTTCAAGTTTTAATCCTAAGAACAATAAAGTTGTTTTTGGAGGAATTATTCAAAGAGAAACAGATGAACCAAAAAAAGGAATTAAATATACAGTTCGCTTAACTGAACATATAAAGAGCGTATTAAAAGTTGATGATAATGGAGATTATCAAGACAATATTAAAATAGGAGTTTCAGTTACTGAATCTATTAATCTTGTTTCAACTGCAGCTTTAAAAAATACTATTTTGGCTAATGGTTCTGAAATAAATTATATTCCATTGGCTTCAATTTTAAATCCTCTTGGAACTGTTTTGCATGGTCCTTTGAGTACCGCAACTTATACAGATGAAAACGGTAACGTAGTGCCAATGAAATTAAAATTAGAAATATTTTTCACTAAACCTAATTAATATATGTGTGGAATTGTAGGATATATTGGTAAAAGAGATGCTTATTCAGTAATTATTAAAGGATTGCATCGATTAGAATATAGAGGTTACGATAGTGCCGGTATCGTTTTGTATGATGGTAAAGAATTAAAATTATCGAAAACCAAAGGAAAGGTTTCAGACCTTGAATTAAAAGCTCAAGAAGAGAAAACTACTATTGGTACAATAGGTATGGGGCACACTCGTTGGGCTACACATGGAGTTCCAAACGACGTAAACTCACATCCACATTTTTCTAATTCTGGGAAATTAGTGATTATTCATAATGGGATTATCGAAAATTATGAGCCACTTAAACAAGAATTAATAAAAAGAGGTTATACATTCAAATCAGATACTGATACAGAAGTTTTGGTGAATTTGATTGAGGAGGTAAAGAAAAAAGAGAATTGTAAATTAGGTCATGCGGTGCAAATTGCTTTAAACCAAGTTATTGGAGCTTATGCAATTGCTGTTATTGATGTGGAAAATCCAGACGAAATAATTGTGGCTCGTTTAGGAAGTCCATTAGCTATTGGTATTGGTGAAGAGGAATTTTTCATTGCTTCTGATGCTACTCCTTTTATTGAATATACTTCAAATGCCATCTATTTAGAAGATGAAGAAATGGCGATTGTACGTTTACACAAGCCGTTAAAGGTTAGAAAAATTAAAGACGATTCATTGGTTGATCCTTACATTCAAGAACTTCAATTAAATTTAGAGCAAATTGAAAAAGGAGGTTATGATCATTTTATGATGAAAGAGATTTATGAACAACCAAATGTAATAAAAGATACTTACAGAGGTAGACTTTTAGCAAATCAAGGAATTGTTCAAATGTCGGGTGTTGAAGATAATTTAGAAAAATTTTTAAATGCCAAACGAATTCTTGTTGTTGCTTGTGGAACTTCATGGCATGCAGGTTTGGTTGCAGAATATATTATTGAAGAGTTTTCTAGAATTCCAGTAGAAGTAGAATACGCATCAGAATTTAGATATAGAAACCCTATTATTAATAAAGATGATGTGGTTATTGCTATTTCTCAATCTGGAGAAACTGCTGATACTTTAGCTGCAATTAAGCTGGCAAAAGAATGTGGAGCATTTGTATTTGGTGTTTGTAATGTGGTAGGTTCGTCTATTTCCCGTGAAACGCATGCTGGTGCTTATACGCATGCTGGTCCAGAAATTGGAGTAGCTTCTACAAAAGCATTTACTACGCAAATTACAATTCTTACTTTGTTAGCGCTTCGTTTAGCAAAAGCAAAAGGAACTTTAAGTAATTCTGATTACCAACGTTATTTATTAGAGTTGGAAATGATACCTGAAAAAGTTCAAGAGGCATTGTTAACAAATGAAATATCAAAACAAATTGCAGAAATCTATAAAGACGCAACGAATTGTTTGTATTTAGGTAGAGGTTATAACTTTCCAGTAGCTTTAGAAGGAGCTCTAAAATTAAAAGAAATTTCATACATCCATGCAGAAGGTTATCCAGCTGCTGAAATGAAACACGGACCAATTGCTTTAATTGACGAACATATGCCAGTTATTGTTATTGCGCCAAATAAAGGTCATTATGATAAAGTAGTAAGTAATATTCAAGAAATAAAATCTAGAAGTGGTAAAATTATTGCTATTGTAACAAAAGGGGATACCCAAGTAAAAGCTTTAGCGGATCATGTAATAGAGATACCTGAAACAAACGAACCATTTACTCCTTTATTAACAACGATTCCATTGCAATTATTGTCGTATCATATTGCGGTTTTAAGAGGTTGTAATGTAGATCAACCTAGGAATTTAGCAAAATCTGTAACGGTAGAATAACAAATTAAAAGCGAAATTGTAAAATTTCGCTTTTTTATTGTAAAAAATTCAAAAAATAAATTGCAAAATTGTTTTAGAAAAAACTATCTTTGCACTCGGAAAAATACATCATTTTTTCAACATTAATTAGCTATTAAATAAATACATAAGCAATGTCTAGAATCACAGGAAAAGTTGCACAAATTATTGGACCAGTTGTTGACGTCGTGTTTAATGACGCAAATGCTGAATTACCTAAAATTTACGATTCATTAGAAATCACTAAAAAAGACGGTACTTTATTAGTACTTGAAGTTCAATCTCACATTGGAGAAAATACTGTTAGAACCATTTCTATGGATTCAACAGATGGTTTGTCAAGAGGAGCAGAAGTTGTAGCCACTGGTGCTGCAATTCAAATGCCAATTGGTGGGGAAGTTTTTGGTCGTTTATTTAATGTAATCGGAGATGCAATTGACGGATTGGGAGACTTACCTAAATCAGGTTCAAATGGATTACCAATTCATAGACAAGCACCAAAATTTGAAGATTTATCAACTTCTACGGAAGTTTTATTTACAGGTATTAAAGTAATCGACCTTATTGAGCCTTATGCAAAAGGAGGTAAAATTGGATTGTTTGGTGGTGCTGGAGTAGGTAAAACAGTATTGATTCAAGAATTGATTAATAATATTGCAAAAGGTCACGGTGGTTTATCAGTTTTTGCTGGTGTAGGTGAGAGAACGCGTGAAGGGAATGACCTTTTAAGAGAGATGTTAGAATCAGGAATTATTAAATATGGTGATGAATTCATGCACTCTATGGAAAATGGAGGATGGGATTTAGCTAAAGTAGACAAAGAATTAATGAAAGATTCTAAAGCTACTTTCGTATTCGGTCAGATGAATGAGCCACCAGGAGCACGTGCACGTGTTGCTTTATCAGGTTTAACAATTGCTGAATATTTCCGTGATGGAGCAGGAGATGGACAAGGGAAAGACGTACTTTTCTTCGTTGATAACATCTTCCGTTTTACACAAGCAGGTTCTGAGGTATCTGCACTTTTAGGTCGTATGCCATCTGCGGTAGGTTACCAACCTACATTAGCAACTGAGATGGGTGCAATGCAAGAGCGTATTACTTCAACTAAAAAAGGATCTATTACATCTGTACAAGCGGTTTATGTACCTGCGGATGACTTAACTGACCCAGCTCCTGCAACAACTTTTGCTCACTTAGATGCAACAACAGTATTGTCTCGTAAAATTGCTGAGTTAGGTATTTATCCAGCGGTAGATCCTCTAGATTCTACTTCTCGTATTTTAACACCAGAAATTTTAGGTAAAGACCACTACGAGTGTGCTCAAAGAGTAAAAGAAATCCTTCAAAAATACAAACAATTACAAGATATCATTGCTATCTTAGGTATGGAAGAGTTGTCAGAAGATGATAAATTAGCGGTTGCTAGAGCTCGTCGTGTACAACGTTTCTTATCTCAACCTTTCCACGTAGCGGAGCAATTTACAGGTATTCCTGGAGTATTGGTTGATATTAAAGAAACAATCAAAGGATTTAACATGATTATGGATGGTGAATTAGACCACTTACCAGAAGCAGCGTTTAACCTTAAAGGTACTATCGAAGAAGCTATTGAAGCTGGAGAGAAAATGTTATCAGAAGCATAATTTAGTGTTCAGTGTTCAGTCACAGTATTCAGTTACTTGCTAATCACTAATTACTAATCACTAATCACTAAGAAATATGATTTTAGAAATAGTATCACCAGAAGCTACATTGTTTAAAGGAGAAGTTACTTCGGTAGCAGTTCCTGGAATTAACGGTGAGTTTCAAATGCTAAATAATCACGCACCTATTGTTTCTTTATTAACAAAAGGAAATGTGAAAATCAATGCTCAAAACATCCAAATTGAAAAAGAATTCGTTTCTAAATTCAATAAAGTAAATGAGCAAACGTATTGGTTACCTATTAATTCTGGTACCATAGAAATGAATGAAAACAAAATTATTGTTTTAGCTGACTAATACAATAAGATTTATAGTAAAAAGTCCTGCAATTTGCGGGACTTTTTTTATTTTAAACCATCATAAGCTTGCTTTAATTTACTTACTATAATTTCAATTTCTTCTTCATTCAGATGCCCAAATCCAAAACGAATGGCACACGTGTTTTTGTCTTGATAAAGTAATGTTTTTGGTAAATAAACATCTAGTTTCGAAGCTTGTTCGGCTAGTTGTACCAATGAAATAGTAGTAGTAAATTCAATCCATAAAGCCAAACCTCCTGAAGGTTTTTTGATTTGAATCGTTTCATTAAAGTAGCGATTAAAACAATCAAAAGAATAATCTCTTCTTTGTTTATATATGACCCCATTTTTTTTAAGTAATCGATGGATTTCGCCTTCGTAAATTAATTCAGAAAGCAATTGTTCTTGAATTAAGTCTCCCTGTTTATCTAGTATTTCTAAGTAGTTTTTTGCTTCTGAAATAATATTTTCTGGAGCTACTACAAATCCAGTTTGAAAGCTTGGGAAAAGCGATTGTCCTAGCTTTCCAAGATAAATTACCATACCATTCGCATCGGAACTTGCCATGGGTAACATAGCCGAACCTTCTAATTGAAAATCATAATCGAAATCATCTTCGATTATGGCAAATTGGTATTTCTTGGCTAGATGTAGAAGATGTAATCTTCGTTCGGATGATAAAGTATTTGTAGTAGGATAATCGCGATTGGAACATACATAAACACAACGAATTTTCCCTTTAGTAAAGTGTTTTTCAATGTAATTAATATCTAATCCGTTTTCATCTGTTGGAACAGTTTTTATGTTAGCTCCAACTTCTTGAAAAATGGTATTTGCATTATGATTACTTAAATTGCCAACTAAAACAACCTCTTTTCTTTTAATTAAGAGTCGTGAAATTACATACAAACTCATTTCGGTACTTCTTGTACTGATTAAGTTTGTTGGTTTTATATGAAATCCTCTAGTTGCATTTAAAAAATTACAAATTTGATTTTCAAAGTTAGAATATTTGGTTTTTGAATTTGAATTCCATTTTAAAACTAGTGATTTTCGTTTCAAAATTGCATTGTACCATTTCGAAAATTCATTAATTGGATGTAATCTCAAATCAGGTTGGCCATCATTTAAGTGATATTTAGCATTAGAAAATACCTCATTTGAAACTAAATGAAAGGAAGGTTGAAAAGGATATCCAGTTGATTTTGGATAACTGTAAGCATCTTCAATTTGATTTGAAATAGCTTTTATTTTAGCCGTTTTTGGTCTTGGAAATAAAACAAAAGTACCTTTATTTGGAATGATTTCTACCCAACCTTGCGAAGCTAATTCTTCATAAACGGCAACCGCAGTATTTCGATGAATAGTAAAAAATTGGCTAAATATTCGAGTGCCGGGCAATGCTGTTCCTTCTTTTAAATAGCCTCTTTGAATAGCATTTATTATTTGCTGTGCAATTTGAATATATACCGAAGTAGCACTTGTTTTATCAAATTGAATAAGTTCTTTTAATACCAAACTAACTGGACTATCTGTCATTTTAAAACTGGACTATTTTAATCGTCCGGAAAGTTACGACTTTTGCACCGTTTTTAAATAACCCAATATCGTATAAATGAAAAAAGTATTTTATTTAGTTCCCATACTAGTATGCGCATTAACTATGAATGCTCAGGAAAATGAACTTAAAACAGATTCACTAAAAGAAGTAGTCATTACATCTTCTCGTATAGATTTACCTTTTAAAGAAAATTCAAGAACTATTCAAATTGTTACCGCTGAAGATATTAAAAAGTTAGGTGTGACAAATGTTGCCGATGCTTTACAACAAATTGCAGGAATTGATGTGCGTAGACAAGGAGTAAACGGAATGCAATCGGATTTATATATTAGAGGAGGAAGTTTTGACCAAACGTTGTTGTTAATAGATGGTATTAAAGTAGATGATGCTCAAACGGGTCATCATACTATGAATTTGGCTTTACCAATTGAAGTTATCAAAAGAATTGAAGTGATTAAAGGTCCTGCAGCTCGTATTTTTGGACAAAATGCTTTTACTGGAGCAATTAATATTGTAACGAAAGATGTAGAAGGAAATTCTTTAATTGCTAAAGTACAAGGTGGTTCTTTTGATCAATTTCTTGCAGAAGTTACAGGAACTGTAAATCTGGAAGAAAGTAGTCATATCGTACATTTTTCTAAAAATTTTTCAGATGGCTATCGTTATAATACTGATTTTGATAATACTAATTATGTTTTAAAAAGTCAGTTCAATAAAAATAAATTACCAATTGAATTACTAACAAGCTATTCAGAAAGAAAATTTGGGGCTAATGGATTTTATGGAATTGCATCAGCAACAGATCAATATGAAGAAACTCAAGCGAGTTTAATTGGTTTTTCAACGATAATCAAAAATGGTAAATGGACTTTTAAACCTAGAGTTTATTGGAGAAGAAATCAAGATTTGTATTTATATATCAGAAGTAATCCATCTGCTTATAGAAATATGCACATTACTAATAAAGTTGCTGCTGAATTAAACGGTTCGTATCAATCAACGTTAGGAACAACTGGTTTTGGGGTTGAGTTTTCTAAATATTACATATCTAGTAATCGTTTAGGGGATAATCAAAGAGAAATTGCAAGTTTATTTTTAGAACACCGTTTTCAATTTTTCAACAACATTTTAGATGTTACTCCCGGAATTTCGGCTTCTTATTTTTCAGATTTTGATAATCAATTTTTTCCAGGGTTAGATGTAGGAGTTAAAATTTCAGATAAATTTAGAGCTTACGGAAATATTGGGACTTCTTATAGAGTTCCTACTTATACCAATTTATATTATACTTCTCCAACAACGATAAGCAATCCCGACTTAAATACAGAAGAAGCTTTTTCACAAGAAGTTGGTTTTAAATATATAAGTGATAAATTCAATATATCGATAGCTACTTTTAATCGTGATGCTGATAATTTAATTGATTATGTTCGTGAAAATGCAACAGATGCTTGGCAAGCACAAAATATTCAAAGTGTAAGCACAAAAGGATATGAAGCGCAAGCCGATTACTTTTTCACAATAAATAATTTACCACAAAAAATTCAGTTAGGTTATTCTTATTTAGATAACGATGTAAAGGCAAGTGAAGCTAATTTTTCTCAATATTCTATTAACTCGATGAAACATCAGTTTACAAGTAGTGTGCAATTTAACTTCTTTAAAGGTTTAAATACGACTTTTGCTTATCGTTATGTAGAGCGTACAGCAGGAATGAGCTATAATGTTTATGATGCAAATGTTAGTTATAGAATAAAAGCGTTTGAACTATCTATGTTTGCTAACAATATTTTTAATGCAGATTATATTGAATCAGGAATGATTCCAATGCCAAAAGGGAATATGATGTTTGGAATTAAGTATTTATTTAAGTAAAATAAAGTTTGTTAAGTGAAAGGGGGCTGCAGTAATGTAGTCCTTTTTTTGTTTCTTGACAATAAAAAAAGTCCCGATTTAATCGGGACTTAGTCTTTCTAGGTAATCAAAAAATATTATATATTATTCGATAACTACTACCTGAGCAG
>VFQS010003336.1_pt1 | contig 12296 bp, 12 predicted proteins | sample 3512361 | NCBI WGS metagenome assembly VFQS01 (sample SAMN10412375, study PRJNA504923) | tailings metagenome | isolation source: Relicate 1 Philex TSF3 active mining | place: Philippines
TCTTGAATCCGAAATCGCCGAAAAAGGGAATCCCCTAAATGTCCACAGCCCTTAGTCGATTTACATAGCGCAGCCCCGTGCTGAAAGGAACTTGCGCCGCAGCACAAGCACTCGAAACCGACACCGTCTGATTGCTCAACCTTGCAGCCATCAAATCGAGCAAAATATCCCATGCCGGGTCAGAAAATAGCGACGATTTGATAATCTCCGCCCGGCGCATCCGCTGCTTTTGCAGCTCTTTGATGAAGTCCAGGCCAGAACCGCCCTCGCCTGGATCATCGGGCGCTGGCCCTGCAGCGCGAAAAGTCTCTAAGGCCGCACCGTCTGCTTCCCGCATTGGCGAGGCCTTTTGAAAGGCCCCTCGGATGGCCTTCTTCAACTTCTCAAAAGTTGCCGGCTTTTCAATAAAGTCAAGCACACCAAGGCGCAGCGAAGCCACCGCATTATCATATGAAGGAAAGCCAGACATCACGATCTTGGCAATCTGACGCTGCGCCCCATAGCGCGCATCCAGTTCAGCGATCAAATCGAAGCCATCCAGCACACTCATTTTGAGGTCCGTGATGATCAAACCGATATTTTTGTCTTCGGCAACTGCCACGAGCGCTGAGCGGACAGTATCAACCCCTTTTACGGAAAGACCCAGCGCATCTACGATCTCACAGACTTCGGCCAGGGCATCCACATCATCATCAACGACCAACACACTGGGAGCCTCGCGGCTTCCCGAAAATCTGGTGGGATCATACATCAGCCGAACATCCAATCCAAAGCCGCCAACACATTCGCCGCGTTACCGTGCATGCAGCAAGCCTGAATCCAGCGCTATGCGAACCGCATCAGGTGTATTTTTGGCGTGCAGCTTCGTGATGGTATTGGCCCGGTGAATTTCAACCGTCCGCGGGCTGATCCCCAGCTTCTCGCCAATCTGACGATTGTTACAGCCCTCCGCGATTGCTTTGAGAACCTCGCGTTCGCGACCACTCAGGCGTTTGATCGCAACTTTTGCCTGCACCGTCGCCTCACGCGCATGGGTGTTGAGCGACACACGGCCGTGTGCAATCTCGACAGCTTCCGCCAGCTGTGCAGCCGGCAGAGGCCAGCTTTGATAATCGACCGCGCCCAAGTGCATGGCCCGAACCACCTCACGCAGGGCCGGGCGTTCAGAGAGCACAATCACAGCATAGGGCAGCATTGAGGGCAACAGATAGTCAAACAGCGTTTCAACCGCCGAGCCTTCGTCGATCACCATGAAGAGGCCTCGGCAGGCTTGCGGGCTCGGCAAATCTATCGCCCATTCATAGGGTTCAGCATGAATGCCCTCGCCTGAGAGCGCATATGTGATCGCAGCTCGGCGCGAAGCGTTGTGATCGATGAGCGATAAGCGGATTTGATCAGACATGGCGCGGAATCTAAGGGTAAGCGCCTAGGACCAGAACGAGTTTTACAGCCAAGAAGGCTGCTTTTAAGTGCCAAAATGATAGAATTGGTCAAAAATGGGGGTAAGTGCTTATAGGCCGATACGCTCTTCCTCACCGCGAAAGGTCAAGCGATAGCCCGTCGATTTAGTCGCCTGTACCGAAAAGACATGCTCCACTTTGGCGCGCACGCTGCACATGGTCACCCGCAGCGAACGCAATTTATCTTTCACATCTGGACCGAACAGCGTGTCCGTGAATCTTATATAGGGAACAATGGCTTCGAAATTTTCGAGCAGAATTGCCAATATCATACGCTCGCGATCTGACATTGAGCGCGTCAAATTGAATATAGTTGCGGCGTACTCGCGAGGCAGTTTGGGAGGCCAAATTTCCAACCCTAGAGTTTGCCTAAAATGCACAGACCGGGACGTGTGGTAGCGCCGATGATGCGCACGAATGCGGGCCCGAACCTCCGGGTACTGCATCTGAACATCGAAAACATCATCAAAGCCAGCCTGCAAAAGTGCTGCCCGCTTCGTCGGTGTAGCCTCATTTATAACGGCGATGGTCACTTTATCATACAGTATCGACGCCATGTGATTTGCCAACGCAATCAACCGAGCAGTACTAGTGCCATGTATGATCACAACAGACTGACTGCCTCCCTGAGGCAGCAAAGCGACTTGACAATCCAACCCGACTTCAATGCCGGCAACATCTCTTGGCAACAGGAAATCGAACCAATCCAGGCGCTGCTTGCAACCAGAATCGCGTAAATAGTAAGCCAAAAACTCAAATTCTGCTGGCTCAAAAGCTCGCCCAATATCAGGCGTACGCACCAACTCGAGCGCCCGCGGCGAGATACTGGATGGCTGCTGCTCGGCAGCCTGCAAATTCAGAAACATGACTCTGTACGCCTGCGCCTAGTGCTGCACCGCTTCGCACCTGCTAGCCCCATTATTGCGGTGTCCAACGCTTGCCGCGATCAGACCCAATCGTTCAACATTTGATAACAACCATTCTAGCGGCACTTAGTGTCGCGCTTGGCAGAGCTTGTTAACTTTACCCACTGGCCGCGCGCATTAGGCTTTGCAAAACGCGCTTCCTCGCAGTTGGCTGATGGTTACCGAGGCTTAACTTTTACAGCCATTTCGCCCCCTTTAAGCGTCAATTCAGGAAGCTACGCGCGGTAGGTGAGGCTACTATCTGTTCAAAAGGCAGACAGAGCCCGATGCATAACTGGCCGATTCGGCCGCGAAATGCGCAACTTTACGTCGCCTCGGCGGCACTCCAAGATACAGCAGCGCCCGACTGGTCTTGCGCGATAAACCGGATTTAATGGCCAGCTTCCAAGCCGAAAGGGCCGCGTTCGTCTCTCTGTGGCAGCGTTGGATCCGGGCTTGGGCTATGAGGAGGGATCAATCCGATCGCCACCCACTAACCAGCTGAGCGCCTTTGCGTGACGCTCAATTAAACGCAGCCGCGACCACCACAATGACGATCAAACAATCGCCAGAGCCGCACCGCCAGCTATAGCGCAGAGCAACCGCAGTGGAAATTTAATAACGTATTCCGGACATATCTAATACTCGCGCAAGCGACCGTCGGACGCGATGTAAGCCAATATTACCATCTGATTATACGACCACTAGCACAGCAGGGTACTTTCGAAATGCACACAATAAGTCATTCAATGACACCAAAGCCGTAAGTCTCGTCAAAACCTGTTGCACCCAGATCGCGAGCAGCTTTGCGCAAGCGATCGGTACAAGTCGGCCCGTTGGCACCGCCGGCGCGGCAGCGGGCGAGCCAAGCTGTGACATGAGGCGTAGCAAAAGAAGTACCCGTGTAGCGAGCATAACCGCTAGGCGCACGGGCTGCCACGACTTCTACTCCTGGCGCGGCAACGGTAATGTAGCGGCCACGGTTAGCATAGCGATAAACCCTCAGGTCCTTGTCGACCGCGGTCACCGCCACCACGCCCGGCACGGCGGCCGGATAAGCCGGCGGTGCGGCCGGGCCACCATTGCCAGCCGCAGCGACGATCGTATGGCCGCGCGCGATTGCGTCGCGGATCAGCTGGTCGAGGACGGCGTTGCGCGGGCCGGCCAGGCTCATGTTGATAGTCTGCACACCTTGCGCCAGGTTCCATTCCAGCGCCTGGGCAATCACGTCAGCGGATGTGAACGGGCGCGCGGCAGAGCCGCGGAAGATATTGGCTGAGTAGATCGTTGCCTGGCCCTCACGCGCGATAAGAGAAGCGACAGCCGTGCCGTGGGCGGTGGGCGCTCCGGGCTGCATGCCAACTTGCCAACTGACGATCCGCGAGCTGCTTAACGCGGCGTGGGGGATGACGGCTGTATCGATTACCCCGACAAGGAGCGGACTAGGACCGCTGCGCAGCGGAGGGCTCCCGCCAAACTTCTTGCCCTTGCCCCCGGCGGTCAAGTTGAGACCATAGTAGTGAACCAGATCGATTACGGCTTTGGGATCTAAGTCCTGCAGCACCTTACGCGCAGCCAAAGAAGTTATGCCGGCCGGCGCCGCTAGCCGAATTACTTCGTGGTCGAGGACTCCCAATCGGGTCCGCTCGATTACACGAAAGCCGCGCGCACGGGCAGCGTCGAGCGTTGCTGCAGTGATATCCATCACCACCACCTCGCTCCGCCGGACCGGGAAACCGTCATGGTCGTGTTCGGCACCTTCGAGGTCACCCAACTCCTTTATCAACTCGCTGGAACCCGAAGAACCAACATCATCGCTGTGTTCGACCAGCTTGCCGGCTTCTTCAGCTAAATCTTCCGCCTCCTCTTCGCTTTCCTCGTCAAAATCCGCCGAGGCCTTGGCAATATCCTGGGCGATTTTTTCCTCATCGCGATCGTGATCGACATCGCGCTTGGCGAGCTCGCTCGCAGCATTGTCCGTCTCTTTTTGCGCTCGCTCCTCAATCTGGGCACGGTCCTCGGCATTGCGGGAAGCGTGCTCTTCGCTGCGCTCTGCGGTTCGAACAGTTTCGCGATCGAAGTGTTCCTGCGCACGGCTCTCGGTGTCAGGGTCGTAACCCTCGGCCATACCGGCGCTTCCCGTCAGCGCTGCCAATGCCAGTCCGAGCAAAGCCTTGCGCAGCATGGATCCAATCCTAACTCGTCGTTTCACCGCCAGAACGCCGCACGCGCGGATTTATTCCCCACTAGACTTGCAATAGCTGCCGAAACACAGAACAAAAAAGCGGTGGCCTGCCGGAATAATGCGGCAAGCGGGTCGTTATAGCGGGAAATGCATGACTGCCGGTGAGGCTCGACAGCAAACGTTTAGGAACGCGGTGATCGCCGCGCTTCCGCGGTTGCGTAGATTTTGCCAAGCGCTTGCCGGTTCCGCCCAGGATGGAGACGACCTGATGCAATCGACCGTCGAACGAGCTCTGGAGCGCTCGCACCAGTTTTTGCCTGGATCCCGACTTGAAAGTTGGATGTTCCGGATTGCGCAGAACCTACACATAGATGGCACGCGCGCGACACAGCGCCGGGGACCGCAAGTGCCGGTCGATGAATTGTCAGAGACCATGGGCGAAGACGGCCGCGTCATACTCGAAGGCCGCTCCGACCTCGCCGCTGCCCAGCGGGCCTTGCAGGCCATTCCCAAAGACCAACGCGCCGCCTTCCTTCTGGTAGTGGTGGAGGGGCTGAGCTACCGTGAAGCCGCCGAAGTGTTGGAAGTTCCGGTCGGCACGATCATGAGCCGCCTGGCCCGAGCCCGCAGGCAGATCGAACAGGTCGTCGGACGCGGTCAGGGGGCCTTACAATGAGCGACAATTTCGACGAGCGCCTAGCCGCCTGGCTCGATGGTGCTCTCGCGGGCAAGGAGGCAGAAGCCTTTGAACGCGAATTGAAGCGCGACCCTGAGCTCGCACGCCGCGCAGCCGAATGGCAGGCAAATGATATTTTTTTGAAAGGTGCGTTGGCACCGCTCGCTGACACTCCGATCGACAACGACCTGCTCTCCCGGATGGGACTAGCGAAACCAGACCGAGCGCATCTGGTGGCGAATGATAATCAGCCGTTCTGGCGGCGACAGGCTCTGCCACTTAGCGGCGCAATTGCAGCAAGCTTGGCGGCGCTGTTGCTACTGATCGGACCGCAGCGCGGGGCCGAACCCGATGCGCTGAGCCTAGCGCTTGATACGACGCCTTCGCTCACAGCATCGCGCCTCGCCGATGGGCGCACGGTCCAGCCGACGCTGACGGTACAGGCAGCCGATGGCCGTTGGTGCCGGGAGTTCCGTGAAGGCGCCAGAACCGCCCTGGCTTGCCGGGAGGATGACGTTTGGATGATCGAGGGAGAAACTGCGGCCACCGGCCCTTCGGCTCAGGACATGGTCGGCCTGGCAGCGGGCGAAGATGGGGCCGGGCTCGATGCCGTCTATCGCCGGCTGGGTGCGTCGGATCCGGTTGGTCAGCAGGAAGAAACGGCCTTGATCACACAAGGCTGGAGCCGTCGCTGACCTTGGCCGGCGACGGCTCCGACCAAATCAGAAATTAAGTTGAATTCGGGCAACCCCGGTATTCACGGCTTGCTCAGGGACGGCCCCAATGAAGCGTACCTCTGTGCGAGTGTAGTCCAACATCAGTCGCAAGTTGCGACCCCAATAGGCATTGGCTGCAGCCGTGAAAGCGCGGCCTGTGCCAGCGTCGAAAGTGCCATCGGCGAGGTCAAGCCGGCTATAGCGGGCAGCAAGCTCCACTGCCAGGCGATGACGCTTGAGGTCAGGCCCAGAAAAATTACCGGTCCCGCGCGAGTAGTCATAGCCGCCGCCGGTTACAAGCCAGGCCGCCTGGAGCGTTTGGCCATTGAACTTGAGCTTTGGCAGAGCACCGCGCTGCAGGTCCATCCCGCTGATCTGGGCCTGAATTAGTATCGGCCCGTGCGACAGGCCTGCCTCACCATTCCAGGCATTGATATGCTCAATCCCGGTAATCGCGCCAGTCGCCATGGCATTGGGGGCAAGGGCACTGCCTCCATCGGCAGATAGCCGCAGGTCCTCGCCAGCGCGGAACGAGCGGTGTTCCCCGGCCATGCCGAGGTGGAGCCGGGTCTTGCCGGCACTGACCGGGAGGGCGGTAACACGGCCCACCACACCACGGCCACGTTCGGCCGAGCGGCCTTCCTCATTATCCAGAGCATCGTCAAACCAGCCAAACGCCGCACTCCAACGCTTGCCGCTGGCACTGGCCATGCCGCCGAGCCCGTAGCCAGCGCCTAGCGCGGAGGCGAGCGAGCGTTCAGCAAAGGGAATGGTGTTCGAGCTCTGCAGATCCTCGGCAGAGAACGGGGCGATCATATTACCGCCGCGCAGCACGACATTGTCGATCGGCGTGATCGCGGCCCAGAGATTACGCCAGCCCTTAGACTGTCCTGCAAATTCCCGGTCGATGCGAAAACGGACTACGTCACCGACCTTTCCCGAGAGTTCCAGCCGCGCTCGGCGCAAATCAGCGTCGGTCACCCCGGTGCGGCCAGTTGCGGGTTCATCAAAGACGCTGGCATCAACATGAATTCGTCCGCCGAGGTTCAACTCGATCGGCCCCTGTTCGAGCGTCAGGCCACGCTCGTCAGCCTTCAAACCATCAGCCCAGCCAGCCGTGCTGGTTGCTGCCAGCAGCAGCGCAATCGTTACAGTTGTTTTCATTGGTCAGCTCCTTGGTGTCCAATCAAGCGGAAGACAGTTTCAATCAGCCCATTGCGGTGGGCGCAGGAGAAGTTGTGGCGGGTGCGCGGCAGCACGGTCAGATTGGAGGCCCGGCTCCACCCCGCCTGGCGCAGAGCGCAATGCCAGTTGCGGGCACGCGCACGGCGGTTTTCGCCCTGCAAGGCATCGAGCTGCGGGTTGCGGCGAAGCGCATCGTCATCATCACGCTCTCGCTGGCCGACGATCACATGGAACGGGATCGTCGGCGCCCCGCGATCGATTGGTATCGGGCTCTGCGCTAGGCCAAGCGGCCAAGCCAGTTCCGGATCTGGCATAGTGTACCATCCGGCCGAAACCGGCACGCAGGCCCGAACCCGCTTAGCATGTAGCAGCGCAAACCGATGCGCGAACTGCGCGCCGCCGGAAAAACCGAAGAGCGCGATCCGCCCGGTAGCGATGCCAAAGCGTCTAGACACATCGTTAAGAATGTCGAGCAAAGCAAGGTCACTGCGTTGCCCGCCGCGCGGATCGATGACCTGCTGATACTGGCCAAAGCTCTCGCGCCGGAACAGCGGGGCGATCAGCGGCACGCCAAGCTGATTGGCCCGCTCGGCAAATCTCACGACCAGTTCTGGCGCGTTACGCGAAATGCCATGGATCAGCACTAACGGTTCAGCGTCGGGGCAAAGTTTGGCAGGGCGCAGCAAATAATACTCGCGCTCCGGCTGTCCCGAACAACGCAGGAACAACGGACGCGGCGCGGGGGTTAGAGGAATGGGCACAAGCGCAAGAGTGGTCATGCAACATTCTCCTGGCTGATCAGACCGCGAATAGGTCGCGGCAATTCGACCAGTCCGGCCGGACCAAGCTGCCAGTACCGTGTGGCGCGGCGGCTCAGCGCGGGGTGCCGTGTGGCAAGCAAAACCACTCCCGGCCAACCGACTATCGTATCGGCTAGCCGCGCTGCAGCGCTGTCAGACAGTTCACGCTCGTCGGGTGCGAGCAGTAAGACCGGCGGCTTCCCAGACAACGCGCGCAGCAGTGCGGTCGCTTGTGACGGGCATTCGCTCTCCGCGGGGTCTAAGCCCGATGCGGCCATCAGTGCAATCAGGTCGGCCAGTTTCAATTCGGGCTGGCGATAACGCAGGTTCATGCCAAGACTGCCGCGCAGCAGGGGCAAATCTGCGCTTGCTAGACCAACGATCCGACGGCGCCGGGCCGGCCGGCAAGCCAGCAGGTCTGCGCCATTCCAGCGAACTGCGCCGGCATGCGGCTGGGCCAAACCCACCAAAATCCGCATCAACGCGCCAACCTGCGCTGGATCCCCTTCCAGTAGAGCAACTTCGCCGCGCTCTAGCCGGGCAGTAAGCGGCGCCTGATCTGCAGTCAGCCGGACCGCATCAAGCACCAGCGCGCGTGTTTCACTGCGCCGCCAGGGGGCGGGATCGGGATAGGCCAACGCGGGTAGGGTCAGCATCCGGGCAACCCGATGGCGCGATTCGCGGCCGGGCACGGCAAGCTCGGCCGCGCGGGCCAGATCGCGCAGCGCTAGACCGATGATCCCGATCACAAGCACCAGCCCGGCCATCCCACTGGCTGACCGTTGCGGCGCGGACAGGGCGGCGGCGATAACGATAGCGGTGGCGGCCAAGTGTGGCAGGGCGCGAAGCAGCCCAGTTAGCCAAGCCCGTCGCAGTGCGGCGGCGTTGAGCCGCGCCACCCGGCGCTCCAGTCGCCGTGCTTCGGTGCCAGTGCGCCCGCAAGCGAGTACCGTGGCACTGGCGGCCAGTCGCTCCGAAGCAAATGCCGCAACCCTACCGCGCTCCTTGCGCAAGGCTCGAACGGCCCGCGCCAGCGGGCGCAGCAGCGCGGCCCCGGCGAGGCAGGCTAGCCCAGCGATGGCCAGCGCGATCAACCCCAGCGTTGGCGCAGTCCATACCAGCCAGCTGAGCAGGCCGAGCAGCGCGATCAACGCCAGAAGCGCGCGCATGATCCCTTCAGCTACCCATTGACGCAGCGCAGTCAAATCACCGACAAAACTTTGCAGCATGGCACCGTGGCGGCGGCTCTGCACTACGGCTGGATCGACCTGCATAAGATGGCGGAACAGCGCATCGCGCACAGTGGTGATGTAGTCGAGCCCGAGCCCTTCGCTAAGTCGCCGCAGCAGCGCTTCGCAGCCAAAGGCCAGGATCGCAGCGCCAGCAGCAGTTGGCCAAACCATGGCGGGCCGGTGCAGCGCTCTCGCCACGGCAATCGTCGCGCCTAGCTGGATGATCGCTACGGCCAGCACGCCGGCCAAGAGGTGCCCACGGCGCCGGTTAAGCAGCGCGATCATGCGTTGGCGACTGCCGGGGTCGGAGCGAAGGCCAGCTGCGGAGCGACGATTGGATCACGCAGCTGATCGATCAGCAGCACGGGCTGGCCAAGCGCGGCAGACGCCTCGCGAATGGCGAGCGGCGAGGCACTGACCAGGCCCGAAACGCCGATGACGTTGTGGCCTTGGGCCAAGAGCCAGTTGTGCCCAGCAATCGCTCCTAGCGCATCGCCGGCGGCAAACAGCACACCGTCGATCGCGGCGCGGAAAGTCGGGGCGGCCAACAGCGCGGCCGTTTCTCGCTGCAGTACTCCATCGGCAATTTCGACCACCACTACGTCAGCCCCTTCCGCCGCAGAATGCGCAATTAGCGAAAGCGCAACAGCCTCGACCCGCTCATGCGGCAGACCAGCAGTCGAGGCGTGGCCCATGTCGGTGAAATCAAGCACGCGTGCAGCCCCGGCATCTGCCATCGACCAGACATCACCACCCGAACCCGTACCAGTGACCTTGGTGGCCGCGACCTTCAATCCCGCACGGCAGAGGCCGTGGATCAGGCCGGCCGCTGTGGTTGTCTTGCCGGCATTCATCGAGGTGCCGGCCACGGCAATCACTTGCGGCCGCTCTTCGCGCAGCGTGCGTAGCGGTAGAGCATGCCGGGCAAGATTGACCGGGCGGCCGAAGCCGTCTGCAATCAGGCCAATTGGCTGGATCCGGGTCGCTCGTTTGACCCTGGCGTGGCGGCTGACCACCTTTCCGGCAACGCCACCCCCGGCGACGAGATCGCAGGGACCAAGATCCTCAGGCAAGACCGCCTCGAACTGGTCGGGCGCATAGCGCTCACCGTAGACGACGATGATTTCGTCCCCTTCGTACAGCTGGGCCCGGCGGCCATGGGGCGATTCAACACGCTGGTGTTGGCCGAGGGATTCAATCTGGGCGAGCACGAGGTCACCTGCGCGCGGCTGACCTGTGCGTAGCAGTCGCATGCCGGAGCCAAGCTCGACCCGGCGAGTGGTGAAGGCGCGCTTTGCACTTGCCAGCCGCTTCGAACCCAACGGCTCGCCGCGATCGCGCGGCTGGCCATCGACTACGCGCAGCTGCGGCTCAAAGCTGTTGACATCCTGAAGCATCGATCTTCTCCCACCTCCGAGTTCAGAGAGAGAACGATGTCAGGTGCAGCTTATTCCATTGGCCGAACAAAAAACTTCGGGCGGATCAGTTCTGTCTGAAGCTGAACGATAGACCGGCGGCGAAACTGGCGCTGTTGGCGTTGACCCCGGTTGAGGCGAATACTTGCATCCGCAACCGATCGCTGAGCCCGAAGTTTACCCAACCTGTCACCTCACTGCTAGCCCCGCGGCCCGGTGTAGCCGATTCCTGCGAGCCATACTCCGCGCCGATATAGGTTCTGCCCGGTAGGCGATAGCTTGCGCCCACGCCCGCCCCCCAGGTGTTGCGCAAGATGCTGCCGGTTGGCTTGCCAAGGAAGCGATAACGTCCGCCAGCGTAGAGGCTAAGGTCGCCAACATCTTGGACCAGATCGCCGCCTACGGTAAAGTCAACTTTGCCCGTGCCAAGCCGTTTGGCGCTTGACGCCGTCGGGAGCTTAACGCGGCCAGTGACGTCGAACCAAGTCGCCGCACCGAGCGGAATTGAATAGCCAACACTAATTGAAACATCGCCAATCCCGCTGCGGCGGCTGGATGCAGCGCCAACGAGCGGCGCCACGTCGCCACCAGTCGCAGTGGAACCCCCGTCATCGGATTCGCCTCCCGAACCGCCGCTTGAACCGCTGCCTCCTGACGAACCCGATCCCGATGACCCCGAGCTGGAATTGCTTGCGGCACTATCCCCACCGTTGTCATCGCCGCCGTTGTCGTCGCTGCCGCTATCGCCGAATCCAGCATCGCGGCCTTGCGGAGTATCGAGTAGGCTGCCCGGGCCGTCGATGCTGACGAAAGGCACTGAAACGCGGAAGTTGAAGCCGCCCTTGCGGTAGCGCAGCGAGATCGGCGCGGAAATCACCGTAGTCTTCTGCGGCTCGCCGTAGTCACCTTCGGAATAATTGACTCCGGCACCCAACCGCCAGACGCCCGGCTCCTCATCCGTCGAGCCCTCGCCGGCAAACGCGGCGCTGGGCATCAGAAGTAGGCCCGCACATGCCAGAAGACTGGGTTTAGGGTTGAATTTCATAGGGGCCCCTCTTTGGACTGGCGGCAATAGGAATAATCCAGACCGCACGTTGCGCAATGCTAATGCTGTGACAACGTCAAAGATGACACAGTATTCCCGCTCCCCACAAAATCTCCTGAGGCAGGAATAAGCGCTGCCGCGCAGCGTTCTGGCAATGCACGCCCATACGAGGCGGCGTGCCGGACCGGGAGAATACCGATGATCAAGACCAAGTCTGCCGCCTTGGTGGTGGCTGTGCTGGTTGGCCTCGCCGTGCTAACGGCGGAACGGCACGGAAAATAACGCCAGCGACCAGCAAGATCACGTCCGCTAATGCCGTGGCTGAGATGAGCCGCTCAGTCACATCCATCAGGTGCGTAGGGCAGAGGACAAGGCAGACCATGTCCGCCGCAGTCGCGGCGGTGATGAAGCCCCTTGAAGATGTGCGCGAGTGCCGCGGTCAATGCCAAGGTCGAGGGCGTGGCGGCGATGAAGTTGAAGACCTGAGATGCAAGGACCAGGGTTGCGGTCGAGACGGCGGTGACCAACCCGGTCCCGACTGATTTATCAACGTCCACGGGATCATTGAATCCCAATTTGAATAATAGCAAGCCCGGATTTTGCTTCATTCGATGCGGAACAACTAAGGGCTGTGGACATTTAGGGGATTCCCTTTTTCGGCGATTTCGGATTCAAGA
>VFQS010003340.1_pt1 | contig 12294 bp, 7 predicted proteins | sample 3512361 | NCBI WGS metagenome assembly VFQS01 (sample SAMN10412375, study PRJNA504923) | tailings metagenome | isolation source: Relicate 1 Philex TSF3 active mining | place: Philippines
AAGGTATTCTGGATGAGGTAATTGGATAATAGTTTGTTTCGTTGGTTGAGGTCGGGCATCGTTTCTACGAACCAGCCATCGCTATGCTTTTGGATATCGGTTGCGGAGGCATAGGGATCCTGAATAGTTTCCCGTCGGTGGCTGGTCGGCACGAACTTTCCCCCGAAGTTGATCCAGTCTTTGGAGGGTAGGTCGTACATCCACCAATGCTCCGAGCCGCAGTGGTTGAGGATCATATCCATGATGACTTTGACGCCTTTTGTGTGGGCCTGTTGCACGAGCCGGACGTAGTCTTCATTGCTGCCAAAACGGGCATCCACGTTGTAAAAATCGGTAGTAGAGTAGCCGTGGTAGGAGTATTCCTTTTGGTTGTTTTCGAGTAGGGGGTTTAGCCAGATGGCGGTAAATCCCATGCCGGCGATATAGTCCAGGCGTTCGGATAGACCTTTGATATCGCCCCCGTGGCGTCCGCCTTTAAAACTCCGGTTGGCGCGTTCGTACAAGGCAGGCACATTATCATTGTCGGGGTCGCCGTTGGCAAAGCGGTCGGGAGTAATGAGGTACATCACGTCAGAAGTATTGAACCCGATGCGTTGGGCGGATTGAGCGGTGCGTTCGAGCAGGCGGTAGGTGTAGGAATGGACGGTTTTGCCTTTATCCTGAAAATGGATGACAAAACTACCCGGTTTGGCAGCGCTCAGTTCCAGGTCGAGGAACAGGTAGTTCGGGTTTTCGACCTGTATAGTCTGTACCAGGCGGACATCAGAAGCGACGATATGTGGGCGCAGGGTGGAAATCTGCTTGCCATATACCAATAGCTGTAGCTTTGTGTCGCGCATGCCGGTCCACCAAAAGGCGGGTTCTACCCGTTTTAGTTCGGGCTGGGCCTCGGCCTTGAAAACGCATAGGACTGCGATAATCAGCAGGTAAAAAGATTTGTTCATACGATTGTGTAGTTGGTTCGACAGGGGGAAAGGTACTATTTGTTTGGCAATTTTTCATCCTGTACTGGAGTGGCTTGTTTTTCGGTTGGAAAGAGGATTTTTTGTATCTTCGTGAAAATCCTCTTTTCACCAGACTGTCTTGCGCACCATGCACGCACTAATCACCCATGTACAGGAAGCGTTTCAAACGCCTTTTAAAAGCGCGGTGCTGATTTTTGCACTGCTGCTGTTCATCATTTTGATAGCGCCTTTGTTTCTTCGCAGGTTGGGTCTGCCCGGCATCATCGGGCTGATTCTTTCGGGGCTTGTCATAGGGCCGCACGGGCTGCACATCATTGACAAGAACGCGGCGGTGGATTTGTTTGCGACGATTGGCTTGCTTTACATCATGTTCATCGCGGGTCTGGAGCTTGACCTGGAGGAATTTCGCAAAACCCGGCATAAAAGCGCTGTTTTTGGGGCGCTCACGTTTATCCTTCCTTTAGTAATTGGGTTTCCAGTGTGCTATTACCTCTTGGGCTACGGTTTTTACACCAGTCTGCTGACCGCCAGTATGTTTTCCACGCATACGCTGGTAGCCTATCCCATTGCCAGCCGTCTGGGCATCAACCGGCATGAAAGCGTTGCGCTTACGGTAGGAGGGACGATAATAACCGATACGGCGGTACTGCTGATGTTGCCTCTGATTGCGGCTTCGGCGAAGGGGGGATCCAACCAGGAGGTCTGGTTGCGCCTTGCCATTACCTGCCCGGTATTTTTAGGGGTGGTTGTCTATCTCGTACCTCGATTTTCCCGTTGGTTTTTGAAATCGGCGGGTTCGGAGCCTTATGCGCAGTATATCTTCGTGTTGTCCACGGTTTTTTTCATCGCGTTCATGGCCGAACTCTCGGGACTGGAGCCCATTATCGGGGCCTTTGCGGCCGGGTTAGCGCTCAACAGGCTGATTCCTCACACTTCCACGTTGATGAATCGGATTGAATTTGTGGGAAATGCCTTATTTATTCCCATTTTCCTGATCAGCGTGGGGATGATTGTAGATTTGGCAGTGTTGACCAAGGGGCCACAAGCACTTATTGTTGCAGCGGTTCTCACGGTGGTGGCTCTTGTGGGTAAATGGGTTGCCGCATGGACCACAGGCTTGATTTTCAAGTACTCCCATGCCGAGCGAAACCTGATTTTCGGTCTCAGCAGTTCACATGCGGCAGCTACTCTGGCGATTATCCTCGTAGGCTTCCGCTTGGATATCATTGATGAAAACATCCTCAACGGTACGATTGTGCTGATACTGGTGACCTGTCTGGCTGCTTCTTTTGCGACGGAGCACTATGGGCGCAGAGTAGCGTTGGATGAAGTGCGCCATGCCCCGCAAGCGCCTGACGAAGAAGAGGAAAGCATCCTGGCTCCCATCGCCAACCCGGAAACGATGGAAAAACTGATTGATTTGGCTACGACGCTCAAAAAGCCCAAGTCTCCATCGCCCATCTATGGGCTTTCCGTCGTCATGGACGACGCCGAAGCCCGCTCTAAATTGGCGGAGGCCCGAAAACTGCTCAACAAGGCGATGGTCCACGCTTCTGCCTCCGGCCATACCATCGAAATCATTTCTACCATTGACCAAAACGTGGCGAGCGGTATCCGCCGTATCGCAACGGAAGTGGATGCTACGGACATCATCCTTGGGCATAGTGAGAAAACCAACCTTTTCCAGATGGTTTTTGGCAAGACCAACCAAAACATCATCGAATCCAGCAACCAGGCGGTCTGGGTCTGCCGAATCGCCCAACCTATCCACCTGCACCGTACGATTCGTTTGTTTTGCCCTGCTTTTTGCGAATTGGAATACGGTTTTGACCAGTGGGTGGAAAAAGTAGCCCGACTATCCGGCGGGCTGGGCCGAAAAGTGCTTTGTTACAGCACTCAGGAAACGTTCGACAGTATCTCGAAACAGCTCCAAAAGCGCAAAACGGGAGCTGCTTTCGACCACGTGCGGTTTCAGGAGTGGGAGACTTTTAGCGACCTGGCGGCAGGGTTTGCCGACGGCGATCTCGTCATAGTGGTCTCTCCGCGGGAGGGGCACTTGTCCCATGAGCGGGTACTCGAACAAATCGGCCAGCATCTCGACCAGTACCTCAAGCACAATAGCTTCGTCGTCATTCATCCCCGCGTCCGGGAAGATATGGCGGACGACAACATGCGCCAACTCTTTATCTGACCCATTTGCTCAACCATGGAACAGGAACAACTCATCGTTACCACAGAACTGCTCGCCCAGGATTTTTCCATTGAGCAAAGGGCAGGGGGCATCACGGAAGAAGAACTTCTCCGCATGCTCTCCGAACAAATCGCTTTTTTGATTGAAAACCGCATGGAGTTCCTCCTGAGCCTCATGTACCGCCTCGATATTGACGAGCGCAAAGTAGAGGCTGCCTTATTGCCGACTTCCCCGGTGCCGCCACACGAAGCCATTGCCCGTCTGGTGTTGGATCGGCAGAAAAAACGCGCCTATACCAAGCTGCATTACCGCCCGCCCACCCTAGACGAAGGCTGGGAAAATGACAAGCCCGAATAAACCAAGGGGTATCTGCTTGAAAAACAAGTCTATTTCCTATTTTTGCCGCCAGTCTGTCAAGTATGGCGCCATGCGCCCAACCCAAACGTCATGTACAAGGAATTCAAAGGCCTCAACCTGCCCGAAATAGACCGGGAAATTCTCCACTTCTGGGACTCCGCGGGTATCTTCCAGAAAAGTATTGAAGAGCGGGATCCTGCCCACAGCTACGTTTTCTATGAAGGCCCCCCTTCTGCCAACGGTATGCCGGGGATTCACCACGTCATGGCCCGCACCATCAAGGACATTTTCTGCCGCTACCACACCATGAAAGGCCAGCGTGTCGAACGGAAAGGGGGATGGGATACGCACGGCCTCCCTATCGAACTCAGCGTAGAGAAAGAACTGGGGATCACCCGCGATGATATCGGCAAAAAAATCTCCGTGGCAGACTACAACCGCCACTGCCGGGAAACCGTCATGCGCTACAAAGACCGATGGGACGATATTACGCGCAAAATGGGCTATTGGGTGGATCTCGAAAACCCCTACATCACCTATACCAACGACTACATCGAGACCTGCTGGTGGCTACTGCGCCAACTCTACGATAAAGGGCTGCTGTACAAAGGCTATACTATCCAGCCCTTCTCCCCTGCTGCGGGTACCGGCCTAAGTTCACACGAACTAAACCAGCCCGGGGCATACCGCGATATCACCGATACGACCGCGGTCGCCCAGTTTCGCCTGAAAGGTAGTACAAACACCTTCTTTCTGGCATGGACTACCACGCCCTGGACGCTGCCCTCCAACACGGCATTAGCGGTAGGACGGCAAATCACCTACGTCAAGGTCCGCACGTTTAACCGCTACACCCAGGAGCCTATTGCCGTAATCCTCGCGAAAGACCGCTTTTCCACCTACTTCAGCGAATGCAATCCGGAACTGGAAGCAGACGCTGTAAAACCAGGCAATAAGCCTATCCCCTATATCGAAATCGAAGAGGAAATCAAAGGGGCTGACCTGGAAGGCATGGAATACGAACAACTCATGCCTTACGTCCAACCCGACGGCCCTGCGTTCCGGGTGTTGTTGGGCGATTTCGTCTCTACGGAAGACGGCACTGGCATCGTCCATATCGCTCCTACGTTTGGATCCGATGACTTTAAAGTAGCCCGCCAGTACGGTATCGTGCCGCTTTTGGTCAAAGACGAGCAAGGAAACGCTGCCCCTCTGGTCGATCGGCAGGGTCGCTTTGTCAAAGAAGTCACTGATTTCGCGGGCCGCTATGTCAAAGACTACGGTCAGCAGGAAGAGCGCTCGGTGGATGTGGATATCGTCATCAAGCTAAAGGAAGAAAACAAGCTCTTCCTGTCGGAAAAATACCTCCACCCCTATCCGCACTGCTGGCGCACGGAAAAACCAGTGCTCTACTACCCCCTCGACAGTTGGTTCATTCGCGCCTCTGCCGTCAAAGAGCGCATGTTTGCCCTCAATCAAACCATCAACTGGAAACCGGCCTCGACGGGTGAAGGCCGGTTCGGGAAATGGCTCGAAAACCTGCAGGACTGGAACTTATCGCGTTCCCGCTTCTGGGGAGTACCTCTGCCCATCTGGCGCAGCAAAGATGGAAAACAGGAAATTTGCATCGGCTCTATAGAACAACTCTCGGTAGAAATTGAAAAAGCAAATGACCGGCTCGGGCTGCAACAGTCGGTTCCCCAGGATCTGCACCGGCCTTTCATAGACGATATCGTCCTGGCAGCTGAAAATGGCGAACCAATGCATCGCGAAAGCGACTTGATTGACGTATGGTTCGATTCCGGTGCCATGCCGTATGCTCAATGGCACTATCCCTTTGAAAACCAGGAGAAATTCAAGCAAAATTTCCCTGCTGATTTCATCGCGGAAGGCGTGGACCAAACCCGGGGCTGGTTTTATACCCTACACGCTATTGCCGCTATGGTATTTGACAGCGTCTCTTATAAAAACGTGGTCTCCAACGGCCTCGTGCTCGACAAAAACGGGGTCAAAATGTCTAAGCGCCTCGGAAATGCCGTTGACCCCTTTGATACCATCGCACAGTACGGCGCCGATGCCACCCGCTGGTACATGATTTCCAACGCCCAGCCCTGGGACAACCTCAAGTTTGATGCCTCGGGTATTGAAGAGGTCACCCGGCGTTTTTTTGGCACGCTTTTCAATACGTATTCCTTCTTCGCTCTCTATGCCAATATTGACGGTTTTGCGTTTGCCGAAGGGGAAATTCCCGTAGCAGAACGCCCGGAAATTGACCGCTGGATTTTATCTGCGCTCAATTCCCTGAGTGCCGAAGTAGATGACAGCTACGCGGAGTACGAACCCACGGAGGCCACCCGGAAAATCATGTACTTCGTGGATGAACAACTCAGTAACTGGTATGTGCGCCTTTGCCGTCGCCGCTTCTGGAAAGGAGAGTACGGCACGGATAAGATTGCAGCCTACCAGACTCTCTACGAGTGTTTGACGACCCTTGCCAAGCTCATGGCTCCTGTATCGCCTTTCTTTGCCGACTGGCTTTACCGCAATCTCAACGATACCACGGGGAAAGAATCGCACACATCCGTACACCTGGCCTTGGTGCCGGCCTACGACCCACAGCGGGAAGACAAGGCCCTGGAACAGCGTATGGATTACGCCCAGCGCATCGCTTCCCTTGCGCTGAGCCTGCGCAAAAAAGAGAAAATCCGCGTGCGGCAGCCGCTTCAAAAAATCCTGCTGCCCGTACTGGACGATGCCTTCACCGTCCAGGTGGATCAGGTCAAAGACCTCATCCTGGCCGAGGTAAACGTCAAGGAGATGGATTACGTGACGGATGCTTCCGGCCTGATCCACAAGCGGGCAAAACCGAACTTCAAAACATTGGGCAAACGCCTCGGCAAACAGATGAAAGCTGCCGCCGACCTCATCGCCGCCTGGGGCCAGGATGAAATCCGCCAACTCGAAAAAACCGGTCATTTTACCTTGGAGATAGAGGGCGTACCTTGCGAAACAACGCTCGAAGATTACGAAATCCTCACCGAGGATATCCCGGGCTGGCAAGTGGCTACGGATAATGGCATTACCGTGGCCCTGGATATCACCCTCAACCCGGAACTAGAGGCGGAGGGCATGGCCCGCGAATTGGTCAACCGCATCCAAAATATCCGCAAAAATCGGGATTTCAACGTTACAGACCGCATCCGGGTCGCCCTGCAGCCACATCCGGCTGTGGCCTCCGCGGTACAGCAGTTTGGGGATTATATCTGCCAGGAAACGCTGGCCGATTTGCTCGTCCTGCAGGAAGATCTCCAAAAGGGCGATCTGCTCGATCTGCCGGACGATATCCAGGTATGGGTTGAGGTAACTCCGGTCTGACAAACTTTTGGAGAGGGTCAAAACCGAAAAAACAAACGCTATGTCCGATCATTTCACCCACATAGATGCTTCCGGCAACCCGGCTATGGTGGATGTAGGTGCCAAAGCGGAAACGCGCCGCAGCGCCCGCGCCCGCGCCATCGTCTTGCTCAACGAAGTTATCCTGGAGCTTTTGGAAAAAGACGAAATCCATACTAAAAAAGGCCCTGTATTCCAGACGGCTATCCTCGCCGGTATCATGGCTGCCAAAAAAACGGGGGAACTGATTCCTTTGTGTCACCCTCTTGGCCTCGACCACTGCCAGGTGGACATCCGCGTCAATGACCTTCGCGAAGTAGTCGTTGAGTGTACCGCTTCCCTCAGCGGAAAAACAGGGGTAGAAATGGAAGCGCTCACCGGTGCCTCGGTAGCCGCCCTGACCATCTACGACATGGCCAAGGCCTTTTCCCATGACATTGTGATCCGGGAAATAAAACTCATAGAAAAAACGGGAGGAAAAAGGGATTTCAAACGAGCGGATAAGGAGTAAAGCCATGGATAAAGCGCACCAGAAACACACCGACCTCGTCAAAGCCGACTACGGGAGTTTCCACCGTCGGGAATGGGCTATTCTGGGGGCACCCTGCGGCGTCATCCAAAGCCTGGCCAGGGCGATCATCCAATCCCTTGGCCCCGATCGGCAAATCGCCTATGTAGATGCCGACCATCGCGAGGCGGATCAACCCGGCTCTGAAACCTCGTCTTCCATGCTCGGCGCAGGTGCCTCTCTGCAATACACCGACAAAATCGAGTTTGCCCGTATAGACCGTATGGGCAGGCCCTCCGTTTTTCAGCAGCGCAGCGCGTTCTACGATGCCGATGCTGCCCTGCTCAACGGCAACCATTTTGAAGGCAAACGCCAAATTGTGCTCATAGACCCCCGCAAAGAGGCATCTCTGCAGAAACGCCTGGGCCAGCTCTCCCACGTGGACCTCATCGTGCTCGCAGAGGGGCAAGAAGTCCCCTATCCTTTTCTACTGGAGCATCTCAAAGCACAGCAGCAGGTACTTCCTCCCGTCTTACCGCTCGACGATATCCCGGGAATCGCGCTTTTTCTGCAAAAGGAACTGGAATCTTCGCAGGCTCCCCTGATGGGGCTGGTGCTTGCCGGCGGTAAAAGCCTCCGCATGGGGCAGGACAAAGGAGCTATAACCTATCACGGAATGCCGCAACGCGAATACGCCGCGCATTTGCTCTCCCCATTTTGCGAACGCGTCTTTCTTTCCGTTCGCCCCGACCAGCTCGGGGAGCTCAGCAGTGCTTTCCCTCTGCTGCCGGATACCTTCCTGGGCCTCGGTCCGCTGGGGGCCATCCTCTCTGCCTTCCGGGAAAACCCCAACGCCGCCTGGTTGGTCATCGCCTGTGATTTGCCCCTTCTGCATACAGATGTGCTCGCGCAACTCGTACAGAATCGGCACAGCGGACGGGTGGCCACTGCTTTCCAAAGTCCGGAGAACCCATTTCCGGAGCCCCTCATCGCTATATGGGAACCTCGCAGCTATCCGCTGTTGCTGCAGTTTTTGGCCCAGGGTATTTCGTGTCCCAGAAAAACACTAATCAACAGCTCTGTACATCTGATACACGCAAAAGATACGTCAGCGTTGACCAATGTGAACAGCCCTGATGAAATGGTTCAGGTAAAAAAACGCATAGGGTGAGGGAACCCGGAGAGTAGACTTTTTCTGCCATCTCTGTGCTTCGTCCATACCCTTCCAACAAGTCCATTTTTTACCCTTCAGGGTTTGGCGATACCCGCCAAACTACATCCCCCCTCCCCAAACCCCGGTTTTAGCCCGCAATACCGTCATTTTGCAGTTTTCTTGGCAATTTTTGCAGTTTTCTTCAAAATTCCCGGCGCACCTTTACAACGTATTGTACAGGGCGGTACGGCAGAGAATACTCCGATTCCGGCCGGGACAGAAGACAGCCTATAACTTCCAAAATGGGCCTTCCTCTTCTTTGCTACCCCCTCTGGCAAACACCTTACTACATTTTTTTCACCTTTTAAACCTATTTTGATCATGGATCATTTTTATGCAACTATCCTCATGTTTGGGGGTAATTATGCCCCCGCGGATTGGGCGTTTTGCGATGGGCAATCTATGCCCATTAGTCAATACCAAGCTCTGTATGCCCTTATAGGTACTACGTATGGGGGCAATGGCACTACCACTTTTAACTTACCGGACATGCGCGGCAGGGTACCTATGCATCGCGGCCAAGGCCCGGGGCTAAGCAATCATAGCCTCGGCGAAAAAGGTGGGGCGGAAACGGTTACCCCAAAGGCAGTCTCCATCTACACTGGCGCAGCTTCTGGCAGCTCTCCAGCGACCCCTGTGGGTAGCAATCAGCCGATCTCAATCATGCAGCCTTACCTGTGCGTGAATTTTATCATCTGTTTACAGGGTTTATTCCCTTCCCGAAATTAGGCAACTGCGTTTTATCCTTTCCAGAGGGGCAAAGCTTATTTACGATGGGCTGTGCTTTCCTTTCAATAGACTGGTTGCGCGGGGTCATCGAGGAGGGTAAAAAAGGCCTTTTTTACTCCTCGATGATTCCCCTCACAGTAAGTCAACTATCCAATAGCCATGCAAGAACACTTAGAGCTCCCGCCCTTGACGGATGCGGATGCAAAGCACTACCGACATTGGTGGAGTACCCTTTCCGACGACTGGAAAAAAGCCTTCAATAAATGTGTTTTCAACAAAGAAGAAACTGCTGCGGATTTAGCAGATGAGGAGTTGCACATACTCTGGCACACACCCGTGGTACGTTTCGCAGGCCCTCGGGCACTCTACCCCAATATGTCGTTTGAATTAGAGGATGTGAGCGGCCTGGTGGATTTGAAGCATCTAAAAATAGTGGTCGTTGTGCATCAACGCATCCGCTCCCTGCAACCCCTCGCGGCGCTGCAGCAGTTGGAGAGCCTGTTAGTGTTTGACAACCAACTCAAAAGCCTGGCGGGGCTGGAGAACCTCAAAAACTTGAAGCAACTGTACTTTCAGAACAACGAGGTCACTTCGCTGGAACCCTTGAAAGATTTGACGGGGTTGACTGAAATTTACGCTTGCCGGAACAAGTTGGTCAAACTGGACGGCATCGGTAGTAAGCACGCCCGAACCCTCAAGATGTTCCGAGTCCTACCCAACGACGAGCTGCCGCAAAAGGAAATCATCCGGATGGAAAACAAGATTGGGATTCGCTGCCTACAAGGATAGAGTCAAATCCGAATCGTTCGACTTGTTGCGGGGGATGAGCGAGAAGGGGAAAAGTCCTTTTTGACTTCTCGCTCATCCCCCCTCCCAACCCCTCTATTTTTTCAATGCCAACGCCAGGCTCAGCTCGTCGAGTTGTGCAGAAGCGACTTCTGAGGGCGCATCGATCATCATATCGCGGCCCATGTTGTTTTTGGGGAACGCGATGAAATCGCGGATAGAGTTTTGCCCATTCATCACGGAGCACAGGCGATCAAAGCCAAAGGCGATACCTCCGTGGGGGGGAGCGCCGTATTCGAAAGCCCCGAGCAGGAAGCCAAACTGGCGCTCAGCTTCTTCCTGTGTAAACCCGAGCAGGCGGAAGTTCTTTTCCTGCAGGGCTCGGTTGTGGATGCGTATGGAGCCTCCCCCGATTTCTACTCCATTTAGTACCAGGTCGTAGGCATCGGCGCGCAGGTCTTTCAGTACCTGGTGGTTGTCGCTGGTCATACGTGCTATATCATCCGGTTTTGGGGAGGTGAAAGGGTGGTGCATGGCGTAGAAGCGCTGTGTCTCTTCGTCCCACTCCAGCAGTGGGAAATCTACGACCCAAAGCGGTTTGAACTCGCCCGGTTTCATTAAGCCCATGCGGCGTCCCATTTCGAGGCGTAGTTCGCCTAATTGCTTGCGCGTTTTTTCCTCTTCCCCGGCCAGGATGAGGATCAAATCGCCGGGCTTGGCTCCCATGTGTGCAGCCCATGCTTTGAGGGCTTCTTCATCGAAGAATTTATCCACGGAGGACTTCAGCGTGCCGTCTTCCCCGTAGCGCACATAGACCAGTCCTTTGGCACCAATTTGCGGTCGCTTGACCCAGTCGGTGAGTTCGTCCACCTGCTTGCGCGTATAGCCGGCTTGCCCTGTTGCTACGATTCCGACTACCCGTTCTGCCTGATCGAATACCGGGAAGCCTTTGCCTTTAGCGAGGTCGTTCAGTTCGTTAAATGCCATGTCGAAGCGCAGGTCGGGCTTGTCAGAGCCGTAGAGCCGCATCGCATCGTCGTACGACATGCGGGGGAAATCGCCCAGATCCAGGCCCATGGTCTCCTGAAACAAGTAGCGCGTCAGGCCTTCGAAGGTATTTAGCACGTCCTCGCGCGTGACAAAGGCCATCTCGCAGTCTATCTGCGTGAACTCCGGCTGTCGGTCGGCCCTCAGGTCTTCATCGCGGAAGCACTTCACGATTTGAAAATAGCGGTCATAGCCGGCTACCATTAGAATCTGCTTGAAGGTCTGGGGCGATTGCGGCAGTGCGTAAAACTGGCCCGGGTTCATTCGACTGGGCACTACGAAATCGCGGGCGCCCTCCGGCGTGCTCTTGATGAGGAAGGGCGTTTCTATTTCTGCGAAATTCTTGCTGTTTAAGTATTTGCGCACTTCGAGCGCCAACTTTGAGCGGAAGAGGATATTGTTCTGGACCGGTGCGCGGCGCAGGTCCAGGTAGCGAAACTTCATGCGCAGGTCGTCGCCGCCATCCGTCTCGTCTTCGATAGTGAAGGGGGGTACTTTGGAGGCATTCAGCACCTGGAAACTGGAGATGGCAATTTCAATATCCCCGGTGGCGCGGTTAGGGTTTTTTGCGCTTCGCTCCCGCACGCTGCCTTCGGCCTGTACGACGAACTCACGGCCCAGTTTGCGGGCTTGCTCGCACAGGGCTGCATCGCTTTCCATATTGAACACCAACTGGGTAATCCCGTAGCGGTCTCGTAGGTCCACAAAGGTCATACTCCCGAAATCGCGGACGGTCTGAACCCATCCGCTCAAGCGGACGGTCTTGCCGGCGTCCGACAGGCGCAACTCACCACAGGTATGTGTACGATACATGAATGCTTTGTTTTGGTTTGAGGCTGCAAAAATACAACCTTCACCCGGTATGCGGGCGTTATTTATTCCTGTTTTTAAAAATAGACTTGTTGCGAGGAAGTAGTTTTTCGTTATATTACTACATTAGACTTGTTGCGAGGGGAATCATCAAGGGGTCAAAAAGGCCTTTTTCGCCCATACTGTGCCTTTTTTCGGTCATATAGCGAGGCTATACTCCCTCAAAAAGCCTTCGTATGGACAAAAAATGACTCTTTTTTCCCTCCTCGCTGACCCCGCGCAACAAGTCTATTCA
>VFQS010003341.1_pt1 | contig 12292 bp, 15 predicted proteins | sample 3512361 | NCBI WGS metagenome assembly VFQS01 (sample SAMN10412375, study PRJNA504923) | tailings metagenome | isolation source: Relicate 1 Philex TSF3 active mining | place: Philippines
GGCGGCTCAAATGTCAGCGTTGCCACGCCAAAGCCATCCGAGGTCACATTGGCCGTAAGCTGGAGCAACTGGTTGTTAATCGTGACGAATTGTCCAGCCTGTAAAACGGTGCTTGACACAGGCCAGCCATCTGTCGCCAATGTGCGGCCAGTCTGCCCAGCGCCATTTACGAGTGGTGAAGCAGAGGCCGACGACTGCGCCGTAGGATCGACCGGCACTTGGAAGTCGTTGGTACGCCCACGAGCCTGTGCAATGAACGAGCGCCAAGCATTGATATTGCTTGAGCCGACAATGGGCGGAAGCGTTAGCTGACACTCCCACCAGCCGCGCCCAGAGGCAATCGTCTGGCGCTTGCCTGTCCACTCAGAGACATTGGTTTGGCTCGGCATGACAAAGCGCCATGCCATTGACTGAGCCTTTGGTGTCGATGGAAAAGTGATTGTTGCCATTACTGGATAACTCCGCCAAGGCGCGGCCTACGCAAGCCGCCCACCGTGCGTGCCTCTGCCGCCGCGATGATGGCGGGAGCCGCCTCAAGAATTCCTTGCTGCACTTGAGCGCGAACAGCCGCCGGATCGGCCGAGCCGCGAGCATCGACATTGATAACCATGCCAGAGCCGCCTTTGCCGCTACCTAGGTTACGGTTAGGAATGATTGTGCCATTGCCATTAGGCACAAACAATTCAGGCCCGCGCTCGCCGACAATATATGGGCTATTGCTCATTACAGAGCCACCATTTGCTCGGAAAGACGGCCCGCCACCAATGTCAACGCTAAACCCATTCGAGGCAGAAGTTGAAGCCCCAGCGCCGCCCGCAAGTCCGCCTAGCGCCTTGCTTACAAAGCCGACAATTTGCTGCACAACAAACAGGCGCCAAAGCTCATTGATTACTGCGCCAATTATTCCGCGCATTCCCTCTTTCCATGACATAGCGCCAGTAAGCATACCCTTGAATGCCTCGGAAACAGTATTTCCTACCGCCTCGAACGAGCTTTGCAATTCCTCGTTGCGCGTTACGATTGCGTCTTGCAGTGGCGTCACCTTGCCCAAGGTGTCTGCAAGTTGGGGAAGGACGCCATCTTTGAGAGACTTATTCAGCGCCTCATTATCACGAGCAATTTGAGCAATATCAAGATCGCCAAGGGCCTTGTTAAAATCCTCTTGATATTTAACGCGCTCGTCCATTCCCATTTTGTTAAATGAGCCTTGAAGTTCGTAAATGTCCCTCTGATACTGAGTCATGGTTTTTTGGTTTGCTTTACTCAGCAAATCCATAAAATCAGTGACGGCCTTTTGCTGCTCCTTAAGATAAGCCTCACGCATACGCTTGGCTTCTTTTTCGGCCTCTGAAACCTTATCTTTCGCGCCTTTCATGGCACGCTTTTTGTCGTCTTTTATATTATCGCCAGCAGTCCGAACAGCGTTAATCTTTTGCCAAGCGTTAGTGATTGACTTTGTTAGCTTAGAGGTGTCCTCCTCCACGTTTTTAATCGCGGTTTCTGTATCTCCAAAGCCAAGCCAGCCGCCAACCATAGAGGCGACTTTGCCCATAGGGCCGGTTTGGCTAAGGGCAGCCATAAATGAGGCCTCTTTTTGAGCCGCCTTCATTCTGGTCAAAGATGCAGTTAGGGCCGCAGACGCGGAAGCCATATCCGCTTGCGCCGCCGCCATAGCCGCAACTTGCAGCAATTTGTATTGCTGGATATTTTCCTTTGTGGCAGTGCCAAGATTAAATCTGGCCTCTATAAGATCAAGCGTGGCTTGGCGATTTTCAGACTCTTGCTTCGCAAGGTCGTCCGCAGCCTTTCTCGCGTCTTCCGCCGCTCCAGCAAAGTCCAAAAGGCCGGAAATCATTTCCCCGAGCACCATAGTTGCAATGGTAACCGCAGCACCCCAAGGCCCAGCAAGAAATGCGCCAACCTTGCCAGCCGTGCCGCCCATCATGGACATGGCATAGCCGACTTGGCCGATCTGTTGGTTAAATGCTTGAATTGGGCTTGCGCCCGTCGATACCGAGGTCGCAAAGTCATTTATCTGCATACCAAGCTGTTGCGTGCCTTGGCGGGCTTGGCGAAGCGAGCGAGACTGCGCATCAAGCGCATTATTGTAGCGGACGCCATTACGAATAACAGCGTCCGTCGATGAGGCGAGGGTGGTGTTTGCGCTCTTTAGCTGCTCAGTCTCTTGGCGCAGCTTGTCAACAGTCTGGGTTAGCTTTTCAAGCTGGTTTTGGCCGGTTACTTGCGCGGCAAAAAGAAACTCAACTCTTTGATCCTGTGCCACGCTTTTGCCTTTCCTCACTCAGCTTGAAATAAGCGCACCACTCATTGTACTCGTCAATAGAGATTTGTTCAATCTCTGCAATTGTTTTTCCAAGTCGATCCGCCAACGTGAGCAAATTATACCTTAGCGGATCGTCTCTTAACCGTTTCCCGCCTCCTCCACGCTTGTCCCGCTCATAAAGGCAGCGGCAACGGTCGAGATAACGCCTACTTCCTCGCGCATGAGAACGGCCTTGTCCTCAAGCGTGAACAACTTCTCGCCCTGCCCATTCTCGGCCTTGAGAATAATCAAGTCCACCATTGCCTCAAGTGAGGCAGAGGTCAAGAATGACGGGTGCTTGCGCTGGATGCGATTTAGTTCCCCGGCAAGCAGAGGGCCGTAATAGACCTTCTCTGGCTTGCCGGGTTCCCCCCATTCAGCGACTTCAATATGCTTTTTCGAACCAGTCCGCTCTGCAATACGTTTCGCAATACTCATATAAACTCCTTTATGTTAAGCTGTAGCAGATGTTAGGCTTCCCGTCCCCTGCAAAGTAATGGTGGACTCAACCATGCCGTCAAAGCTGGCCGTGATTGTCTTGCCGGTAACAATCGCGCTGCCGGTAAGGTAGGTGTCGCCAGTGGCGGCGCCTTCCGGCATGAAGCGAACAGCAACTTCGCTGCCAACGGTCAATGCGCCTTGGCCGGTGGTATCAGTTTCATCCCAGAAAACATCGACCGAGCCAGTCCAAGCCTTGAGGGTTGTCCTGAAGGTGCGATAAGCATCGCCCATCGAAGTATCTTCGGCAGTGTCCGAGGTTTCCTCGACCGAGTAAGAGCGGATTTCCAGAATGTTGTTCGTCGTTCCTACGCGAACGGTGCCTTCTGATCCAGTGTGCGTTGCCATTTCTATGCCCCCTTAAGCCAGCGTGGTTTGTGTCAGCGTTCCGGTGCCTTGCAGCGTGATCGTTGACTCGACCATGCCGTCAAAAGACGCCGTGACGGTTTTGCCGGTCACGATTGCAGTGCCGGTGAGATACTTTTCGGAAACGGCAGCCGTCGCGCCCTCGGGATAGACATTAAGCGTCACTTCGCTGCCAACCGTCATGGCTACTTGGCCATTGGTGTCGGTTTCATCCCAGAATACGTCAACAGAGGCCGTCCAAGCATTGAGGGTTGTCCTGAAGGTGCGATAAGCATCGCCCATCGAGGTGTCCTCGGCGGTGTCGGACGTTTCTTCAATCGAATAGGAGCGGATTTCGGCAATCGTGTTCGCGCCGACCTTTACCGTGCCTTCGCTGCCAGTATGGGTTGCCATTATTCTTGCTCCTCGACTTCAATAGGTTCGGCTTTTGCGGCAGCCTTTTTCGGCGCCTCTTGCTTCCAGCCAATGCTTTCGTAATACTCCAAATCGCAATGACAAGCAAGAATTTCGTCGCCAATGGCGTTATAGACTTTGACCATTTTCATCGTGCAGTCTCCACATCGTCAATGGTTGTTACATACTCCACGACATAAACCAGCCGCGCAGACGCCACAGAACTTTCGCCCTCTACATTAATGTTAATTTCAGTGCCGGACAAGATACAAGATTTCGCCAGCCCATTGAGCGTAAAGTCGGCTGCAATAGCTTCCTCGGCTGAAACGCAAATGCCGTCAAGCGTGTCAGAAACAGCCGTGCTTGCGCCTTTGATAACAATGTCCACCACGATATTAATAACACGGCGCAGGGTGCGTGTGCCGACTGTAATCAGCGTACTTGACTCGTCATTGCTGTAAACGCAGATCGCGGGCAACTTGGCGTCGTCCAGTGCGTAACGGCGCATCTTATAGACATTGGCTCCTGTCACTGGCAAGCCAGTCACAAGGGTCGCTACACGATCCCTGATTTGCTGCCGGACATGCGCCACGTTATGCCTTTTCCAGAATAAGTGTAGAAACGCCAGTGCCGTCTGTCAGCACGACGCGGACGGTGTAGGTGACGCTGCGAATGACAATCGTGTCGCCGTCTGCCGCGCTTGCAGTGTCCGCCGTACGGCAAACAAACTGAGGCGACGGGATTGTCACGCCGAGCAAATCAGTCGCATTGCGGCTTGCTTGCGGCGCGTCAAAAATGCCCAAAATAGTGGAGGCCACGCCTCCTGTCGGCGTATAAGTCGCCGCCTCTCCGAAATCATCGACCTCGAAGAAATCAAGAATATCTAGGGCAGACTCAACGCCCATTAATCTTGGCCAATAACCGTCGCTAGGGTTGCGGTCGTTCCCGTCGCCACTATTGTTTGGCAGTGCCAAGGAATGACAAAGCCAACCGAAGCCGAGGTAATTGTAATGTCAGCGCCCGCCCTTTTCGGGCGCAACACAATATTCCCGGCAGCCACTACGACAATTGACTTTACCGTGTCGGGCACGGTGTAGTCTCCGCCAGCCAAGCTTATTGTTGCGCCGTCCCAGCCCAAAGCGTTCGGGCCGCTTGCGTAATTATTTCTGTTGTAAGGCATAACCAATCCCCTTTAATTAACGCCCACGAGCCGGACGGCCGCGCTTAGGCATTACAGGATCGCGATGCTCAATCTCAGGAGCCTCTGCGACGCGAATTTCTTCCTCTGCGATAACCAGCTTTTTGGCAGCAATGAGCTCCATAGCCTCGTTAGCGGGGAGCGAAACAATGTCGCCCGCATTGAGCGGGCCTTGCGACGTAACCACACCGCGAATGCACTTATACTGCATGTTCTTCTCCGATGAAGTCGGGGACCGAGACGACTTCCAAATCCCGGTCCCCAACATTTCTTATATGCCGTCGTTGTTGTAAGCGAACGAGACGGGGTTGCGCAGGGCAACGTCAACCGACTGGAGCGCCACAATGCGAACGGTGCCGCTGCTCGAAGCAGTGTACGGATCGACGGTAAGGTCGAGGCCGCCCCACATGCCGATCATGCAGTCGGCAAAGTTGCCGAAGTACACGTTACCAGCAGTTGCTTGCTGCGAACGGATGACATTGTAGCCGTTGGCTTCGCCGTTCTCCAGAACGAACATGCCCGAACCAGCGTCTTTGGCTTTGGTTTTCAGGCCGCCGTAGGTTGCAGCGTCGGTGATGTACGCCAGATTGCCGAACAGAGCATTGTCCTCTGCAAGAGCAGTTTCCAAAGCAACCATTTCGGCAAAAGTCGGCACAGCAGCAGCAAAGTTGGCGGGCTTGTTGACGCCAGCAGTGCTGAGAATGCCGGTCGGCTGACCCGAGAGGCCGGTGCCTTCCAGAGCACCCTTGTCAATGGCGAGAGCAAGGGCTTGCGTGAGATCGTCACGAACCAATGCTTCGATTGCAGGGGTTGACTGGAGGATAAGCTGACGGGTCATGTCGGTGAATGCACCAACAGTTTTCGGCGTCAGGCTGACAGTGCCGAAGGTCGGCTCCGACTCGCTCGATGCGCCACCCTCGGGGCTGATCCAGCCAGCAGTCGAAGCAGCGGTTTTCTTCGGGATCGCGACGTTGCCGACAAGGCCCGGCATCATGCGAGCGCCAGCTTGCATTACCGAAGCCGAGTTACTCAGAACGTCAATAAATTCGTTGGCAAGCAGATTGGTTGCAACGATTCCCTTGTCGTCCGTCGTATTCAGGTCACGCTGTTTCCAGACACCGAGAACGTCGGTCGGAACCATGAGGCCCTGAGCGGTGCGGCCATAGCGAGCGGCGGCAGCTTCCGAGACTTCAAACTCGAATGCAGCGGCTTCACGCAGACGACGATCACCGGGGTTGGCGAGAGCAGCGATAGCGCGAACGATAGAAAACTGGCGGATTTCTTTCGAGTTCATGCCGATGTTTTCGTTTTCGAGCGGCTTATCGTTGCCGATTACGTCGAGCAGTTCACCACGGAACTGTTCAATGCTTTTGCCAGCCTTGATGGCGGCATCAGCCAGATCGCGCTTATTGTGGCGGGCGCCAAGCGCGATAATGTCAGCGGCATTACGGGCGGCAGCAGCAGCAGCTTCGGCCCGAACCGCGTCCAGATCAACTTCGGACATTTTGTCCTCCTTACGAATGGATGGTTCAACGGTAGGTTTGGGTTCAGCGGCAGCCGCGCTACGTCCTACGCCGACGGACGGGTCGGCGGGGATGCTCACGACGGAAACCTCTAAGGGAGACCAAGAGCGAACGAGATATTCATCTCCATTCACCTTGGAACGCTCCATTTTGTTGACGCGGTAACCGACGGAGACGTTCCCCCGAATACCATCGACAACATCCTGAAAAACTTCCTGAGCAAGAGCAGAGCGCCCGAACCGGACATTGGCTCGCAACACTTTGTCCTCAGAAAGTTCTACAGACTCAATAACGCCGATTTGACGCTCCATATCGTGATCGAGGAGCAACGGCGCACGCCCAGAAGCGAGGAAAGCCATGTCAATGGCTCCAGCCTCGTGAACGAGAATTTCTTTTCCGAAAGAGCGTTCGACGGGGAGTTCCGACGATACAGCAATGGAGACGGTGCGTTTCTTTTCGTCAACGCCGCGCACTTCCATGTCAAAGGCACCGGAGCGGCGCTCGACAACTTCCTTGCGCTCGCCTTCTTCTGCAATCTCAGCGGCTTCCTCAACGGCCTCAACCGTCTCCTCAACCACTTCTTCGATTACTTCCTCATTTTCATCCACGGCATTACCCCTTTACGCAACAATATAACAATTTGCCTTACTCGTCAATTGCAGGCTCTTGTTGTTCCGAGTCATTGCCCTTATTGGCCTTATTGCCGCCGAACGGCAGGAATGCCAACTCAAGCCCGAACTGATCGGCAAGCTCTTTGTCGCGCTGCCACTGGCTAAATGTCTCCTCAACATCCCGCCCATATTGGGTGGAAACGTCTTGGATTGACATAATGCCGTTGTGCATAGCTTCGACGGCTGCCGAAATTTCCTTTTGCGGGTCAACCCACTGCCACCCGCGAGGGCGGAAATGGCTCGCCAAGAAAAACTTGTCAAAGCGCGTGACAGGGATCGAGATATACCCGAACTCCATGACATGCTGCAACCAGATGGAATATGCAGGAATTACAAAGTGTTCCAGCAAGAATTGCTGCAACATGCGATAGGCATCACGCTCCTCAAGGGCGCCTTGGCGGATCGAACTATAAGAAGTTCCCTCCAAGTCATTTGAGAGAGAGGCGTAAGAAACGCCAAGGCCAGAAGCGATGCCGCGCAGGATGCCCTTCTGGAAATCGCTAAACGCCGTGGCGGGGTGCGACGGGTCAAACGGCTTGAAGTCAACACCGTTTGGCAATTGATGAAATGTGCCCGGCTCGGCATCAATGATCGGTACATTGTTGTCGTAATCGTCGGCGGGGGCGTCCTCGCCATTGTCCGAGGTGAAGAAGCCCATCTTTGATGCAGCCATGCGGGTTGCAACCAACTCAGCCTCGCGATGGGCATTGAGCATCTTGATTTGGCTCATGGCTGGAGCCAGCCAAGGCTCGCCGCGAGTCTGGCCAGCGCGTTGCGGGTCGAACACATGAATAATGTTCTCAGCCGGAATGCGCTTATTCTGGTTTACGCTGATCGTGGCGAAGTCATAGTCGCCGGGGTGTTTTTGCTTCACCCAATAGGCAATCGGACGCTGAAACGAGTCAAGTTCAACGCCCATGCGGATTTCATTGCCGTTTTTAAGGCGCTCGTTCTTCTGCTCGTCGATAAGGTCGGCCTCAAGCGGATGAAAGGCCATGCCATGCGCAAAAGTGCCGTTACGCACCACTTGGATGAATGCTTCGCCGTCCCGGGCGACTGTCTGGATAACATATTTCTGCAAATCGACCCAAGACATGCGCCCATCCGGTGTGCAATTGCCCTTGAGGCCGAATTTAGCAAACTCTGCCTCGATAATGCTGTTGCCGATCACATCAAGGCTGCCATCATTGTTGCGAGCCTTGACTTGCAGGGTGACACCCTTGTCACCAACCACATTCGTCTTAAGCAAATTAAAGAAGCGACGCACATATACGTCATCGCGGCCCAATTCCCGCGAGCGATTGCGCATAAGCACCAAAGACGAGCGCAATTCGCTGTCTGGCGAGCGGCTGGATGACATAAAGTCGGCAAAAAGACGACCAGTATTGGCTGCGTGGTACGAACGCTTGCCGCCAGTCGAGCGTTTTTCAGGCAAGCCCAGAATTTGACGCAAGAGGCTCATAGAAAGCGTACCTTCATGGTTGTTTTAGTCGGCTTGCCAAGCGCAATGGCATTGTCGCGGCGCTCCTTAAGCACTTCCTTCCGATAATAGTCGCGCCACTGGAGCAAATCAGCAATGCTCATCTTAGAAATTGAGCGGCCTTGGATAGAGTAGGACGAAACATCCTTGTCTGCACGGCCCTCAAGCAAGCTTTCAATCTTTGCAAGCATTACCTCGGCATGGCTGCGAGGATCGGCGCCGTTATTGTCAAGGTCAGCAATGATTTCAAAATCGCCGCGCTCGATAACAATACGGTTGCCCGAGGCAGTCTCAACGACCTCAAGCTGCCAGTGATAATAACCAGCCGTAAACGCCGCCGATGTGACACTGGAGACTTGGAAAAGATAATAGGAGGTGCGCTCAATGGCTGACAGGATGATTTCAGACGCGCCTCCAGCAGTTATGCGAGCAACATACTCAGCACTGTGCGTCGCGGGCGGGTACGACTCCGCCAACGAGGTTTTCTTCCACTGGATGAAATCGCCAACTACGATCTTGAGCGGCTCACCCTCTGGCGCATTGTTCTCGTCAAATAGATTAGCCATTGCCCCTCTAACGCCAACTATTAGCAAAACCGCCACGTTTTGCAGCCTTTTTGCCGGTCAAAAGCGGATGCGGCTTCTCAACTTCCACATCAACCGGCATTTTCTGCTTTTCCATGTTAGCATAAAACCGCTTGGCAATGCTATCCATATTTACATTGAGAATTGCTAAAGCTGCAATTGCGTAAATTCTTACGTCCAGAGCCTCGTTTCTGGTGCGTGTTTTAACCCAAACACGGCTCGGATAGCCCTTGTGATACTTGACCATCTGCTTCTCAGCCGTAAGCTGCTTGAAATACTCATCATCGCGCTTCGACGGAAAGTGACAATAGCCCGGCCCAGCCTCGTCCATCTTGAGCCGCGAATAATGCAATTCTTTCGCAGTATCGACGCCAATGGAGTAAAGCGGCACCTTGCCAATATTGTTCCGGCTCGGCCTTCCGACAATGGGCTTGCCCTCGCCGCCGACGCCCTTGATGGCAAATACTCTATGTCCAGCCCTTGTCTTGGCGTAATTGTAAACCGCTCGCGTATGGTGTCCGCCAGAGTCAACGCAAGTGGAGCGGATAATCATCGGCTCGCCCGACGGATGCTCGTAAGTGGCAAGAATAATCTCGTCCAGCTTCGCCCAGAGCGCCGGAGACGATGGATCGCCGTAAATGACATGGTAGTCAATCTGCCAAGACTCCTCGCCAGCACCCCAGCCGACAATCTCAACCTCCAAACGGTCATCCTGTACGTCAACACCAGCCGTAAGCAGCACGACTTCCTCTGGAATACCGTCATAGTCCTCTTTGCGCTGCGAGACGGCGTAGTCATCGACGCCCTCGCCCTGATCCTCCCAAGTCTCCGCCAAGATAGTGTTGGTAAATGTTTTAAGGCGCATTGGGTCGCGTCTAGCAGCCATAAATTCTTCGGCAGTATCGCCTAAATGCACCCAAGGTGAGTAGAGGGCGTTGAGCCAAAATCCAGCCGCTCCGTTAAATGGGGCAGTTGCTCTCCACTCCCCCTTAGACACCGCGATATGTCGCTGAGACTCCGACCATTCGGCACCGCATTTTTCGCAATGGTATAAGGCAGTTTTAGGCTGATTTTCTTGCCAATGCACATTGCGCCAGAGCAGGACTTGATATTCGTTGCAATGTGGGCATGGCACATAAAACTTGCGCTGATCCGTTTCCTCATAAAGCATTTCAATCCGGCTTCCGCCGCGATTGGTCGGCGTTGACACCGCAATAAACTTACGGTTCCAAAAAGTTGCCGAGCGGCGCTTGGCCAGAGAAATAGGGTCGCCTTCCTCACCAGCGGACATAGGGTAACGGTCCGTTTCGTCCGCCAAAATAACACGAATTGGCCTAGAGGCTAATGAGGCTGGAGAATTAGCGCCGACTAAAGAAAGGGCGCCACCGGGAAAAACTTTGTGCAAAGTCGTGTTATTAGCATCTTTAGCTTTGCTGTCTTTCACCAAATCCCGCAAAGCTGGCGTGGGCCTTATTAAGCCAGCCATAATTCTATCTTTGCTAAAGTTCATTGCCATGTCCAACGTGGGCTGGAGGAGTAGTATAGGACATGGGTCATGGTGCATGTGGTAGCCGATAGTATTAAGCAGCGCCTCAGATTTGCCGCTTTGCGAGCCGCACATCACAACAACCTCTTTGATCATAGGGTCTGAGCAAGCGTCCATAATCCCGCGCTGGTATTCTGCACGCGAAGTGTACCAACGGCCCGGCTCGGCGGATGACTGACTATCAAGACGACGCTCCCTATCTGCCCATTCTGATATTGTCAGCTTCGGCGGCGGCGTAAATCTGTGCATGGCAGTGGCGAGCCGCGCCAATGATTGCGAGCGAATTGATGGATCGAGAAAGCTCATGCGGCCTTTGGCTTTCTTGACTTAGGTGTTTTTCGGATTGGTTTCTCCGCCTCTGCTTTTGCACCATCGGGCTGCGCAGAACCAGTACTGGTTGCGTCAATTGTTGGCTGATAATTTGCCAACTCCGCCAAGGCCTCTCTAATTGCACTTTCCAAATGATCCTTAATTATTGCCACATCTGTTTCGTTGGCAACAATAGGCGCGATCTTTGTCGGCAAAGATAGGAATTTTGCTTTACAGGCATGAAAAACATTTTCCCATGCTTTCACCACATCTTCGGTCAAGCAAAGTGTGCCTCGTATTCTCGCCAATTCAAGCTCGGCAATCTCAGCCTCGGCGGTAATCTTTCGGGTGCGCGCTTCTTCATAGGTTAGCGCGCTAACCTCCGGCCTTAGCATTGACTCGGTGCCAGCTTTATGCCTAGTTTTTTCAATCAAAGCTCAATCCCATCTTGGCATAAGCAGCGCGCATTCTTTCCGCCGCATCATCTCTAAGCATTTTAAGCCATTTAGAAGGATGATGCGCTGACTTACCTGAATTACATGACCAGCACAACACCATGACGTTAGAGGCCGTGTGTCCGCCGCCTAGTTTTAGGGGAATGATGTGATCGAGTACCTTATCGTCACGATCCATCCAGCCATCGCAACATGGACATATCTCGACTGCGAATATCTGCTTCATAAATTCTGTTGTTATTGAGCCATCGCTGCGTTGGTCTATGATTGATTGCCGACGAGAATTCCCGTTCCATTCGCCAGAATGAACTTTAGCGGATCGGCACGGCCTACAGGTTTTTTGCCGCCCGTCCTTGCTCGCCTTGTTTGGCGAAAAGTCACTAAATGGTTTGCGCAGACCGCAGCTAGAGCATTCTTTGGTTTGCGTGGCAATGTCATTTGCCACATCGGCGCGTGAACGAACCTTTGTCGAGCAACAATATTTTAAAAGTTTATTATTTTTTTTGCAATAGTCGCTATGCCCTTCAACCGGCCACTCTGAGCGTGGCTTGGTTTTACCACATCGCTCGCATTTAAGCATTTCCGCTTGCCGCCTAGCCATTCTTTCAGCCCTTCTTTTTTCTACCGCCTCCTTTTCAAGAGGGCGCCTAAGCGCGGCGTTGCGCTTGTTCATATTGCTAAGGCATTTCCTGCAATTGCTTTTTGGTATTCCGTCACGACTTGGGAAGTCAGATAAATGCTTTTCTTGCTTGCATTTAGTACAAAGCCACAATCCGCCAACAAGACGCCTAGCAATAGACGCCTCCCTTAATTTTTCCCCGTTATACTGCCGCCCATCAGGCTTTCCGTCTTTTCGCAACAACATGGTGTTACATTGCCATGTTACGGGCTTTTAGTCAACAGCCGAGGGCTGGCACTATTTTGAAATTGGACTCCTAATTACCCG
>VFQS010003343.1_pt1 | contig 12289 bp, 13 predicted proteins | sample 3512361 | NCBI WGS metagenome assembly VFQS01 (sample SAMN10412375, study PRJNA504923) | tailings metagenome | isolation source: Relicate 1 Philex TSF3 active mining | place: Philippines
CCCCAAAACCCCAAAACCCCATTGATATAAAATAATGTTGATAAAATATTAAAATAAAATAATGTCTACGATAAATGTAAATCAGCTCTCAGGCAAGCTCGAAGCCGACACAGTTGTCGATGGCAATGTCCATCTTCTTTTTGAACTACTCATAGGCCTGATAGTCTGGAATGCAAAGCTGGAAGAAACAGGTGTGTGCCTCGGGGATACGCTGCACGTTGTAACGGTGGGCCCCGTGCATTGAGTCGATACGGATGCGCTCCGTCTGCTTAACCGGGATTGATTTTCGGCCCGTGATAAACTGCACAAATTTCTGCAGGTCTATGAAATCTGAGTCCTGAATGTACTTTGTAACGAATCCTTTCAACTGATTTGAGACATTGAAATCGATCTAAAGATATCAAATAATGTAAATTTTACCATGGGAATAAGGGTCTCTGGGTAAATGACTTTGCCACCAAGCAAGATATTGAACTCGTCTGACTCGAAGTTCTGGAAATGGATCGCCGGAATGATCTTAGTAAAGCCCTGCTTGAAGTTTAAGAGTTGCTTCTCAATCTCTTTGTGCAGCTTGTACTGAGTCAATTCCTTGATCCACTTGTCAAGGTTCTCATGTGTCAACCTAATTTTCTCACCATTGACGCAAATAGGCACTTCATTTCCCTTGTAGTCAGATATTGTGAAGTACTGTTCTAATGATTCAAACACTGAGGGATCCTCTATCTGATACTTGCAGTACATCTAGTAGGTATTGAAATAGTGAGTGTGCTCATCTTTGAGGTCGTTCAGAGTCGGTTTATTGTCAACCAGGTAGTTGAAAGTATTTCTTGACAAGAGAATCTCCACGTTTTCCATGTATAAGATACTGTTTGCGAAGAATGCACCAATTTTTTGGTAGATATTTGACACATCCTGGTACTTATCTTAAGCTTAAGGAGACATACCAAAAAGCTTGTTGTCGAGCTCATCGAATATTTTGGTTTCGGGTTTCTTCAAGTAATCACCCATGACACTGTAGAATTCTCGGGTAAGACCTCCCGCATCGATACCTTACTCCCCTTGGAATCGGATTTGAACTGGGTGCTTGAGTTCATCAAATCCTACTTGGTTGAAAAATTAGCCAAGATTTTTTCTGTTGACCTAATGTACCATAGGGTAATCTTTTCTAAACTTTTGGAGATCAGCTTGCAACTGATTATATTTCTGGTCAAATCTCAACGTGAGAAGTCCGAATTCAAAGCGTTAAACGATAACTGAGTTAACCTTGATAGCGAGTTGAAATTACATATCCTGCAGCCTATTATAAGAGAGCTGGGGATAGCCGGTTGAGACAAGGAAGAAGAAATCTTGGTCTTTGAACTGATTTTTCTCTGCAGCCTCAAGGTTGGAAGGTGGAGTTTCCTGCAAGCGAATCACTTTCCCTGGGTCTGTCGTCTCATTAGAGTTCATTATGGATTGGAACTGCACCTGAGTTGTTTCATTGAGTATGACCCCGTTCTTTGCCCTCTTAATCTCTTTGCCAAGGACGTTGCCAAACTAATCTTTGAATTGAATGGTGCAAAGCATCGCTTAATTCTGGTATATCTTGTTCTTGAAGTTCTTGATCTCAAAGAATTAACCTTCTTTGATCATTTGAGGGTTCCCGAAAACGACATAGGGTTCATCGAAGCACCAAAGTTGATTATCGAAGAGCAGTCTAAATCGATGAGAATAATGATGAGATCACTTACAAATATTCGCCTTTGATTGTCGGTCTCCACCTCACAGTCAGGAAAGGCCGTTTATACTAAACTAATTCAGTTTCAAAATCTCTGTGCAAACTCTAGTGAGAAAATTAGACGCTATCTTTATAGATTTGGGGATAGTTAAGCACAAAGAATTTGAGCTCTCGTACCACATCTGCCCGCAATTCCTCCCTGAAAGTTATCTTTTACATTACTCTTGGTTGATGTTTGTTCCTCATGAATTTCTTAAAGGAATCAGGCTATAAAACTTCGTCCTTATTCTTGATTTGAAAGTCTAAGAGGGTTTCGAGGGCGGATTTCAAATTTCTACCTCTCAGTACCTCCCCTTACAGTGGGATAATGATCTTGAGGGCACCTAGCTCTTACAGCCATTTTTCATTTAAAAACGGAGGGAACTCCACTTAGATCTGGTAGCTTGGCTTAGAATCTCTCCAATAGATAAGGTACCTCTAGAATAAGTTCGAGCTGTCAAATGCATGGAAGTTGACAATCATTTTGTTGGGGTTGAATTTGCCAAGACAACTAATCGTCACCTTGTATATGCCATCAAACAGATAGAGCGAGGTGACTTTGTATTCTTATTTGGACGATTGATTTGAGCACAGAACAAAATCTTCAAGGTGATAGAACTTCTCTAATTTAAAATTGCTCTGGATCGCCTGATATCTGTCCTACTTTTCACTCATTACCACATAAAGGTGTTGTTCGGGAACACTACTTGCCATATCATCTTCACTCTTAGACTCTTCCTCAATCTTCTATGTCTAAAACTGCACGTATCTCAGGCACACGATTTGCATCTTATCCCTTATGACCAGGAGTCAGCTTATTTGGTCCCTCATATCTCTCTTTATCGTGTACTTGACTCTTATCTGCTTCTTAGTCACCTCAACATTGAGTGGAACAGTCTAGCTGTGCTGGTGGAGCATGTAAGCTGTGTAAGTAGCCTAAGCTTCATCGTCTCGGTTATGGAAGGCGTAGACTACTTGGTCGATGTGAGAAGGGTCCTCGGGGCAGATGAACTGGGAGGGGGTCACGGGTTTGAGCAAGGTGCGGCTCGAAGAGGGTAACAGAGGGGAGAAGGTCAGGTCTACGGTAAGTTATGTTAAGATGTCTAGCACTGACATGAGACCCGATTAGGCATAGTATTAGATAAGCAGAGTCTGGTCTTGATGCAAAATTTTTAAGGGACTACGATCTGCAAGATATTTAGTTGGCAAGAGTTTCAAATCTAATCTTCTGATATCTAGATGATGGAAAGCTGAGAAAGCTTAAAATGCGTTGCCCAAGTTTTAAAGAAGAGTGGAGGAGTCAATCAGACTTTAGATTTCTTCAATAGATTAAATTTTGCTCTCTATTGGTTAGACAACTATATTGATAGCATCTAAAGAAGCGAAGGAATTTTTCAAGCAATTTTTGAAGAACTATTTTCCATCGGATATTCTTGGGAAATTACTTAGGATTTACATGAAAACTTCATAGCCCACACTTGAGTTAATTTTAGAGTTATCTTTCTCAATCATATCTCTAATTTTCTTGTAGGCTCTCTAAAGCACATGCTATTCAATCCTCTATTTCTAACATTCCTCAATCCCTTGTTGATCTTAAACCACGAACCGAAAAGCATTTTAACCATCTTCTTTACTGTCTGTATCCACAGGCTCTATTTCTTCATCCTGTCTGTACTCAACCTTCACTTTCCAGAACTTCACATCAGCCAGCAGATAGTAAAGCAACTTGCTGTATTTCAAAGCTGTGAACTGACTATTAGTGGCTGGTCTAAAAACTAATAACAGTGCAGACAGTTTTTCTAGGAAATTATTGATAAAAACTGCGTAGTGCTGCTTGATCTAGTACAGGGTTGCACTACTTTTGTATTGCAAAGAAGGGGATATCTTTAGGGTGAATGAGAGCAGAGGATAGTCATTCATAAATGAGTCACTGATAAAAAGATGATTGAATTCTGGGAAAAGATCAATTCCAAGTAGTTCTGCATATTATATCACACTTTTTGCTTCTTTAGCTATCTAGAGGTAAGCATCGTTCAAAGCTATGTATCCTATCTTTTGAATTTCCTCATATATTTCCGAAAATTAATAGTTCGTGTGAACTTTGACCAAGCAATGTTTATTCTCAGAGAACCTTGCCATTTCTTCATAACTATATAATGATACCTCAACAATAGCGACTTTGGAATCGCCATATTCCTCAAACATCTTGGAGACTTTTTGGGCATCCAGCTCTTCACTGTAACAAATTTTGATGATGTCATATTTTTCTTGAGCAACTCTGGGATGTGTTTTTATCTGCAGGACCATGTGCCTGATTTGTGAGAGAGCCTAAACCTCCGTGATTTACTTTGAGTCAATCAGGGAATTCGCTTTTTTCGACAGCATTCCATCGGGATGAAACACTGTACTTAACTCTTAATCAATTTCCAATGAGTAATCTAAGATCTTTGTTGCCCTCAAAACTTCTTGCAGGGTCTCAAAGTAGTTAATTTGGAATGACCTGTGGTACAATGAGGTTTCATCCAGCATCTTTTCGAAAGGAAGCTAAACAAGTGATTCTTTGAAAGCCAATTGCGACATTTTTATTTAGGGTTTATAATTTGTCTTTAAATTTTGAACCAAAGATAAAATTCCACTGAAAGGCTTAAGATTTGATGAAGATTAAATATCTTCCTCTGATAATTTATTAAATGAGAGCTATATCTCAAATTCGAATTCTTCAGGATCATTAATTTTGATTTATTCAAATCCATCAACTTGAATAGATCGATCGAATTGGAAAGCTGAATCTAAATGCAAATCCTCAGCGACATTATTGGTTTTGAAGTTCAATTTTAGAAGTTCTCGATCACCGAAGAATAATTCTGGTAGGATAGCGATATAATTAGTGAAATCTTTGATGATACCCTCCATCGCTTTGCTTCTTATCACAATCATTTCATAGCAAGAGGCAAGCGTGTGGTCTTCAGAGCATATTTTCATAGCAACTTCCTTCAACAGACTCAAGCAGTTGATCTACACTCCAAAATCTATGTCAAGACTATTGCTTCTGGACCTCAGTATCAGCTCATCAGTCTTCATCTGCAAATCGCCGATCAACTTGACTTCATCGACCATTTCAACCCCGACACCTCCATTTTTCCTCGTATACACTAACTAATGTGCCAACTCCTTAACCTCCCCCGTCAACTTTAGGGGAATCAGCTTTTTAAACTGCTGCCATGTGCAGAACTCCACAATCACCTTTGACTTATGTTCCTCGATCATTCTCTCAATAGCGGTCTCATCATTCGCAACGGGCTAGTTCAGTATGTTGAGCAATTTCTGCAGATACTCTTTTTTCGTGTTTTGGTTCGAGAAATGATCGTAGAGAGCTTCTATTACATCATCTTGCAGGTCGAATAGAATTTAATCGGTAAATTTCTCTGGAAGGTACTTAATAATTTCAAGTTTCATCAAAGCGAACTGTAATTAGTCGATGGTCGAATCACTTAGAATAAATGATTGCTTTTATTTTTCGGGTGAGAGAGTGCTTGTGTCTTCCTGTGTACCATATAGGATTATGATGTCAGACATGGCCGAGGAAATAGCATAGTAATCGTATTGCTGGTCGAACTGAATTATGATCTAACTTTTCATTAGGTCAAAAATAGTTAGCATATGCTTATCCATCATGAATGACTTAAAGATGAGATATAGTTTTTCAATTGTAGTTGAGTTGACTTCTTGATAATTGACTGGAGACAAAACTTTGAGAGTCAAGTTTCTTTATCCAAAGGAAATATCCTTCTAAAAAGTGTCCTCAACGATCTGTTGGATTTCAGGAGTTATGTAAATCTTTGCATCAACTAACTTTTCTGTCTGTGATACCGCTCTAAAGAGAGAGTGGAAGAGCGAGTATACATTTTCTAGCTTGGTCAAATCCAATTTCACTTTATCCTCAAAGCTTTCCCTGAGCATTGCTGCATTGAGAATCTCTTCTACGGTGCACATAGAAGACATTTTCTTAGCTGCATCTGTCTGTTGGCTAGTCGCAATCAATGCAAGGTAATTGAAACGAATGATATCTATATCGTTGGCCTTAGTAATAAACTTGATTTGCATGGCTTCTTCATCTTCGTTATCAAAGTGTCCCTCAGTCATTCTCTGTCCTACCCAAGTAATGCACTATGAGATGTCCTCATTAGATTCTTCAAGAAAACGGTTAAGAGTATAACCGTGAGACAGTGCATCTAGAATTCCACTGCCGTGCTACACTAATTGTGGGCTTTGGGTAATTTTGAAAAAGGTTTTGAGTGCCCTTGCAATTTGGAATTTGCATGAGGCATTAGCTTGCAAAATGTAATTTTCTATGTTACTCTCGAGCTAATCGATGAAACTTTTATAAAAAGGGATTTGATTCGATTTCTACGCTTATTCCAGAAGCAAAATAAAAGCCTTTTGTGATTTTCCTTTGAATACACCCTTGAGGAATTCTTCACAGTCACCTGCTGCAAAGAACTCAATATCCAAAGATAGTAAAAGTTTAATGAATCTTTCGTTTTTATCGCTTGCTGTCAATACTTTCCTCATTTCGTCATAGATGCTGAGAAGCTCTTTTATGAATGGCATTTGCCTCTCAACCGATTCTATCTCATCAGGGTCCTCAGTGATCGCGCCATCCTCTTTCATTCTTTGACAAGTGGTATAGCTCGGGAAGCATTTGACTGTGAGTTTGAAAAAGACCTTGTATGCTATCAGAGGCTCCACTTTCGATTCTTTGATCGCTCTCTTTAAGTTAAAAGCCTAGCTAAAAAGATTTTCTTTGCACACTCTATAATTTAAGCACATCTATTCATATTTCGTGATCAAGGCTGGATAGAGTGCTCTTAAGAATTATTCGTCAGAGGGGTCGAAACCAAGACTCATAGTCAGCAAATAATTGGGTGAAAGAGACTAATGAATGATGTTTTTGGGACTCACACAGTAGGGGACAAGCGCCTTGAAAGTTTTGAAAGCATACTCTAAGGGATTCAAGGCGGACTCCGGATCGATAACATGTATGAAGTGATCTTTTTGCTTTTCGTTCAGATTCGTCAGGATAATCTAGGCCATTACGGTCGACTTTGATCGACATATTCTCTGTATTAAGGGGTATGATTCATCTACTAAGGCTATCAGCTCTTTAAGCTTATTATTGGTATCAAGATACATTAGAACTTATTGCTTGCCTTGCTCTAAACTCCACTCAACTAATTCATACTAAGACATGATAAGCGGGCATGCTTATTTTATGACTTTCAGAGTGTCCAGCTGATTTGTAAGATCATGGCGATTCATGAAGAGAAAAAGACTTTCAGGTATTGATGGTCTCTGAATAGAAAGCATATGAATCACGACCTTATTAGAATTTGAATATAGAAAAGCGTAGTCAGTCCAGTTCCAATGACGATCAAGTTCTTTTATTTAATCTCTTTTTCTTGGAATAAACTTCTTGAGGTCCTGTGTGCAATCCAAACTCAAGGTTTTAGAGTAATCACCGTTAAATATTTCTTTAAGTATCTGAAGGCTAGAGTACTTGATGGCTCTTTCAATAACCTCATAAAAATTGCCCTTAGTATTCTTGTTCATGAAGTTCTTAAACATAGAGCAATCGTCCAGCCTCAAAACCTAGTCAAATGCATTCTTGACCATCTCTTCAGCGTTTAATATAAGCTATTGCTGTTCGAGTTCTTCGGAGTCCTCGAGGGACGATATTTGAGAAAGGTATTGACTAAGTTAGTCTATCATTAACTTGGGCTACTAGTGAAGGGCTGTTGCAAAAAGTGAACTTGGAATATGCTTGACTAGTTCGAATGAGCCGCTGTTGAAGATAGCAGTCAGAGAGTTGAGTGGGGATGCATAGTTCTTAAAAAGATCACTCAGGATTTAAGGTGCATGCTAATGGATGAAGAGGAGGTTGGGACAGCCGACGACTGTTTTTCTCTCCATGAAACTAAAATGATCACCAGCTAAGATGTTTTCAAGTTATGAGATGGCCTTTCCATAATTTCTCGCATCTTCTTCTTATTTTGATGACTTCCATTGAAACTCAAGTTGCTTATCATTTTAAATGGTATTGTCCCAGAGCAATTTGGACTTTTTACATCCTCTCTACCTCATCTTGCTCTTATATGCATCCTTAAATTATGGAATCTCATTGAGCCACTTCATCTATGGTATATTCAATTATTGCTGTTGGTAGCTGTCATATTCCTGTTTAAGATACCTTCCTACATCGTTGTTGGCTTAGAAATCATCAAATCGATCTATTAGTTGCCTTAGTTTTGTATGCATGACTTCCTTAGACTTCTCAAAGTTGATGTCAAGGTAAAGCGAGGGTATCAAGAAGTTTTGATAACGCGACTTGTTGCAGTAAGGCAAGCCAAGAGCTTGAGCCTTATAACTATTCGAATAGTGACTGCAAAAATCAGCTTGATAGCAAGATTAACCTTATTTATGAGTAGAGTTATAGTATTGAATGTCAATGCTGTCAAGAGCTATATCAGATATGATAGAAAAATATTCCTCGTCCACTAGAGGATCAATCCTATAGAAAGTTGTGGAATGCGATTACCCAGTGCTTCTCTGGTTTGGTAAGGTTGCTATGTATAGATTCAAAAGATCAAGTTTTGCTAGTTCTTTCATCACTTAATGAAGTGACAATGTGTCGTCTAATCCCTATAGATAATAAAGTTGTCTCTATTCCTGAGAAATTGGATCATAATTTTATATGGCCTCAATAACTTCTTTGCATTAACTCATCTTTGCAAAGTTAAAGAGCTTGCAGAGTACTAAAGTTAGTCTTTTTGAGACATCTGGTTAACATAAATTTGAGAGTCTATTGACCTACATAAACATTTTTCTCTTAACTTTTTCATTTTCATCTGCTGTCAATTCAATTGTTTTCTCGATGAAGCTCTATAAAAGATTAACACTGTCACCATGTCCCTTAATATGTCCGAAGCAAGTTAAGGAATCAATTTCGCTAGGATTTTTAAAGAGAAAATCGATGAGAGGATAGAAATAGAATGTCAAGAAAAAATTTCCTCCAGCAAGATTGTTTATTTTGATATTGAGATAAAACTATACTAGTGAGAGCTTAATGTTTATAATTTTTGTTTCTTTGGAATCAATCTTCGTCTGCTTAGAAGTTAGATAAGTCTTAAAATCTTCGACCTCATTTAGTTCATGATTTGTTTGTGGAACACATTCATAAATTGGGTGCGGTAGATACTATTACTAAAACTCTTACTTGATCAATTTGCATACTCTTTGTTTTAATGGAAATCTTGTTTTGATGTCTTCAAGATTTATTTTATTCTCTATCAAGAAAGCATATATTGCCTTTATATTTTCGACTAGATTTGATATGTGATTCTAATCATAGTTGTGCAAATGAAAGTAATATTTAGATTTGACTTCCCCGTTTAGTAAGCATGATCCAACATTGAGAACTTCTTCATAGAAGTCAGAAAACTAAAACTAGATAACATTTTGATACAAAGTTTGATTTAACAATTTGATGAAAATTTCAGGCTTTAACCACCTTGTTCCATCTTATATTATTGATGTAGTGAAATTCATCAGTAATTCCACAGCTTCTTGATAAGTTTCTATCACAAAACTGACTTAATCGATGGCTTGCTCAACATACTTTGAATTCAACTATACTAATGTGAGATAATGTATTGTTACCTGAGAGAAAAAGTTGAATTCTCTACTTTTTAAATCAATAAGATGCATAAATTGTCTTCGATCTTCAAGGTCAGGTAGATGTATTTTTCTGCGAATATTAAACGGTCTCATACTATTCATGCAGAGAAGCAGGCCAATTCTCTCGTCAAAAGCTTTTTCAAGCATTGCAGCCTCAAAGCAATCCTTAAGTTGTTTCAAATCAATGTGTTCAATGATAGACTTAATATGCGTCTTGAAAAAATTGTAATCAAAGTGTTTATTCAGATAGCGCATCTCAAACTTGGTTAGCTGTCTCTTATCTTCAAATATTCTAAGGAATATTTGCTCTCCAAAATCGTGCTGATTAAATTAACTAACTAGATCTTTTTAGGTATGGTCATACAGCTTTCCTAAGTAATAGGTGTAAAGTTTAACCTTTTTTAACAAAATAGTATTGATGTCATTGTTATAATCATTTTGAAGTGCAACTTAAAAGATGTCTCTTTTGTTTATTTGGAAAAATTACGAACTCCATTCTGGAATCTTTTCAAAGTTCTATTCGATTGTCTCTTTTGTTATCTTAAATCTAATCCCAAGTCTTTTATAAATAGTCAATAGAACCTTGGGAGTACTAAATCTTGACTAAAGTTTAAGTAGCTAATGAGCTCCGTATGCACCCACAGGAATAGTCAGGTAAGTGAAGCCAGCTTTTTTATCGATAATTTCTTCCTCTGTCAACTCTTGATTTTTATGCTCAATCATGTTATCAGTATTTATCATCCATTCTATGAGTGCGATGACCCCGTTTATTGAATGATTTATAGGTAGTTCAGGCTCGTTTTCTTGTGCAACCAAAAGTTTTCTCTGATGCTGCTGATACTTTCTTTTGATTAAGGGTGCTGACATAGATCTGAAAAGTCTGGTCAAGGTTGACTGGAACTGCTGCTTATCTTAGGATAAGCAACCTTAGAATAGGTCCATGACCTCTTTGAAAATCTTGAATTCAATATCATACCCATGTCTGTAAGCAAGAAAAACCAGAGGGAAACCAGTTAATGAGTCAGGTTGGGACAATTAATCGATTTTCATTAGGATGGAAGAGTCTACCTGGTAGCCTGCACGCAGCATTATTTCTAACGGGGTAACCTTGCAGACGTTCTAAAGCTCTTTATAAGAAAAGGGCACTTTTTTGAGATCCTTGTGAGAAATCACTTTGATTTCAGGTCTTTAAAACCTTGCATAGTCAGCCTTTAAGTCTTACTTGGAGAAATCAACCAGTGGCAAACAAAGCTGAAGCAATTAATTGACTTTTTAATCCTGTTTGAGAGGTTTCAAAACGGCTAAAAGTGAAGTCAAAAGGGTTGAGCCATCTTTGGAAGATTGATTGATGATATTTTTGAGTTGATCTTGCTTTAACGATACCAATATGTTTCCAATGTAATCTAATCTGTCTGTCACAGGGATCTTGCGATTCATTACCAAGTTTTAAAAAGAATTTCGACCAAGGTGATCCTTAAAGGTTATAATAGAACTAAGGGGTAGGTAACCACGCATCTCAGTTAAGATGTAATCTACCTTGTCCAATGAAGCTCCATATGTGCAGGCATAACTCATAATATTTGATCCGCTTGGAGGGAAAGAAGGTGAAATTTCTTTACTTTATTAGATATCTTTAGCAAGTAGATCTTCGTATTTTTTAGCTAGGGTCATTATTGCCTTCAAATTCTTCAAAGTGCATTTGGGGTCAGTGATTATCTCGTATTGTATTTCTTGAAATATTGAGGGGACAGACCTTTAGAGACAATTCTATTCGGAATAATTTTAAGGATCTAGGGGTCGGTTATTCATTATAATAAGATTTAGCGTGGCCTAAAATTTCATGATTTCTGGTATTTCACACACTGACTCTGTCATGGCATCATCTGACGAATTCCGATATACCTCTAGTTCTATATCTTTTAAGGATTCAACCAGATTTGACACGGGATTGAACTGTGGAAAGTAGCTCTAAAAATCGGAAAAATAAATAATCACTGTCCCTTACAGCAAGCGAAGGTGCATAAGCAGTCTTTGGATTGTTTAATTTCATTTGTAGTGAATTAATTTTGCTTTTGATCTCTTCATTTTCCTGTCTCTCCGCCATCTCTATCAGCTTGGTTTAGTCAAATTTAATCACAGATTCAGTTTCAAAATCCTTAAAAAGGAGACCATGAAGCTGAGAGATTTGATACTGATCTAATTTTGTGCATATGACAATGCGAGCAAAGAACTTCCAAAACCTCAAGTTATTCATTTACCGTATCTCTTGAGATCTTTCTAGCATGTAGTGAGCAATAGATTTACCAGTGCGGTCTCTAAGTATCAAAGCTATATGAAAGAGAGGATTAATATTCAACTTCACTTACCAGAAATACGATCATATGGAGAAAATATCTCAAAGACTTTGTTGAGAACCTTTTGATGCTTGAGTTTAGCTAATACGTGTAAGGGAGTGGACCCAAAGTTCTAGTCTTGCAAAGTCATCACCTCAAATAATTCTCTAGGGTCAGATATACTCAGCTCAAGAATCTGTTCAGGTGCCTCAATGCAGATGTGGTGCATCGGCGTGAGACCCAAAGCGTCAAACTTCTTGCTGTTCCATGATGTTTGGATGGTGCTGTTCTCATCCCACCTATATTAATGTCAGTCCCTATATCATAAGTAGTGCTTACTGTTTCGATTCTTCACCAGTGTTGATATAAATATCACGTCTTGACATCTTTAGATTTTATTTATGTTTGTGAATTATACAAAACGGCAATATCAATCAGCTAAGAATGGGGTTTTGGGGTTTTGGGG
>VFQS010003346.1_pt1 | contig 12280 bp, 11 predicted proteins | sample 3512361 | NCBI WGS metagenome assembly VFQS01 (sample SAMN10412375, study PRJNA504923) | tailings metagenome | isolation source: Relicate 1 Philex TSF3 active mining | place: Philippines
AAAGTAGCTGCTAAGAAGCCTGCTGCTAAAAAAGCTGCTGCTAAAAAGCCAGCTGCTAAAAAAGCTGCTAAAAAAGTAGTAAAAAAAAAGTAAGTAAGCCAGCTGCTAAAAAACCAGCAGCTAAAAAGCCAGTAGCTAAAGCTGCCTCTGCATCTGCAAAGACAGTTTTGAATCCAGCTGCTGCTTGGCCTTTCCCAACAGGTTCACGTCCTTAATTCGTTAGGGACTGATTCCTGGAAGGGAATCAAACCCGCTAGAGCTTAACGCCTTAGCGGGTTTTTTCTTTGGTAATTAAAAAGTGGAAAACCCGAAAATATCGGGAGATAAGTTAATAGCTATAGCCAAACGCTTGTTTGAACTCTGCTTTGATTTGATCTTGAGATGGTTGATGATTTTGTGGACCTTGGCTGGCAATTTTGATCGACCCCATCAAACTTGCAAGTCTGCCAGTTGTCTCCCAGTCAAATCCTTGCTCTAAACCATAAAGTAATCCACCTCTGAATGCATCACCACATCCAGTTGGGTCAATGGCTTTTGCAACAGGAACGACTGGAATATCAATTTTCTTACCTTTTGCATGAATTTCAGCGCCTTGAGCACCTTTGGTCACAATCAGGGCTTCAACCTGCTCGGCAATTTTTTCTAAAGAGAGACCTGTTCGTTGAGATAGCATCTCACCTTCGTAGTCATTTACGGCAACATAAGTAGCTTGATCAATAAAACCAAGCAGATCTTTGCCATCAAACATTGGCAAACCCTGACCTGGATCGAAAATAAATGAAATCTTTGCATCTGCTAATTGTTGGCAGTGCTCAATCATGCCTTGTCTGCCATCTGGAGCCACAATCGCAATTTTAGGTAAGCTTAGTTGTTTTGCTTGGCGATGAGCGATGACATCGGCGACTTTATTTAGATGAGACTCGCCCATCGCACCAGGGTGGAATGCTGTGATCTGATTGTTATCACGATCGGTGGTAATCATGGCTTGAGCTGTAAAAGCCTCTGGCAGCTCACGAATGTGATCGGCACTGATGTCATATTTGGCTAATTGATCATAGTAAGAGCCGGCATCACCTCCAACTGTTGCCATGATGATTGGTTCGCCACCCAAGAGTTTGTGGTTATAAGCAATATTTCCTGCGCAGCCACCAAATTCACGACGCATACTTGGAACTAAAAATGCCACATTAAGAATATGGATTTGGTCAGCCAAGATTTGATCTTGGAAGCGACCTTCAAAATTCATGATTGTGTCGTAAGCGATTGAGCCGCAAATTAAGCTAGACATGCTATTCCTTCGTTGAAGATGGGGTTTGTTGAGGTAAGGATTCTTTTGATTCGGCGTTATTAATCTGAGGCACATTGTCTCGAATATAGATCAGGCTGACTCTAAAGCCTGCAGCGGTAGTCGGTAGACTCATCAGAACATTGCTAGAAACTTCCGCGGGCCCTCTGTAGCCTTTTGGGTCAATCGATGAGTCATCCTTTGGCAACCAATCATTTGGTTTTAGTAGTTTTTCAGTGACTACTGCATCGTTAGCATCTGTAATCGTTAATGATATGTCAGGCCATGCTACATAAGCATCGGATTTATTTCTGATTTGAAGCTCTAGGATGCCTGTGACATCTGCATCGGGTTTGCTCGGGGGGTTGATTTTGAGGTTGGCTAATTCAATAGACCATGCAGAAAAATCATGCAATGCAATATCCTCGCATGGTTGATATTGGCATATGAGGTGGTCAATAGCTCTAAATACCTTGAAGCCTGATTGATGTGCTGATGGAGGTAAATTCGCAACCTGTAGTGCAATAGTTTGTCTGCCCAAATAAAAAAGCTGAAACAAAATGAAAGCTATTAGTAACAAGCTAGCGACAACAGCTAGAAACTTTAATTTTTTCGATGATTTACTGCTTGGTTTTACGGCAGACTCAGTTTCTAAAGTTTTTTTTTGAGTGTTGTTGTCACCCAATTGCCCTGTGAGGCAAACCCAGCCATCACATTCTCGCCAAACATGCAGATTAATCCATGGTTGATAAGTATCAATCACTTCTTGCGCTTGTCTTTCTAAGATGCCAGATAGAACAATATGTCCATGAGGGGCGATTCTTTGGCAAAGAGCCGGGGCTAATACTTGTAGTGGATTTGCCAAAATATTTGCTACAACGACATCATGTTGGCTATTAACCGTATCTTCTTCGGGGAGCCGGAAGTCAACTGTCACTTCATTGCGTACAGCATTATCTTTTGCAGAAATGACAGCTTGTGGATCAATATCTACGCCTAATGCATCGCCACAGCCTAGACGTTTGGCAGCAATCGCCAAAATTCCTGATCCACAACCGTAATCTAAAAGAGTTTTGCTACCTAAATCAGGGTGTTCTTCTAACCACTGCATACACAGTTTGGTTGTGGGATGGCTGCCTGTGCCAAAAGCTAGACCAGGATCTACCGCGAGACATACTGCGTTAGGATCATTGGGTGCTTCGTGCCATGAGGGTACTACCCATAAGCGTTGGCCCACCTGAATTGGATCGAATTGGGATTGAGTTAGTCGAACCCAATCTTGCTCTTCGACACTGCGCTCTGTTGGAGCATTGACTTGAAAGCCTTCTTCGGTCAACGCCAGAGATATTTCAGCGGCAGTTAAGCCTTCTTCATCAAAGAGCGCAATCACTTGAGATTGTTCCCAAGCTTGGCGATCAGGCGTGAGTCCCGGTTCACCATACAGTGGCTTTTCTGCTTCAGTATCTGCTGCGGCATCGCTAACAGAAATGGATAGTGCGCCCAACTCCATGAGGGCATCTCCGAGATTCTCGGCGAGATCCTCGGAGACCGTAAAAACTAATTCACGAAAAGCCATGGGCGCTAAAGACTAACTTACTTCGTGTTGCCACGACGTGAAGCGGCTTGTTCTTCTAGCTTGTGTTCTAAGTAGTGAATACTTGTACCACCTGCTTCAAATTTTGGATCCAACATTAATTCGCGGTGCAATGGAATATTGGTCAAAATGCCATCAATCGCAACTTCTGACAGAGCAATGCGCATACGACGAATTGCTTGTTCACGTGTTGCGCCATAGGCAATCAATTTGCCAATCATTGAATCGTAGGTTGGTGGCACAAAGTAGCCAGCATAAGCATGAGAGTCAACACGAATACCAGGGCCGCCTGGCATATGCCATGACTGAATTCTTCCTGGGCTTGGCATGAATTTCACTGGATCTTCTGCATTGATACGGCATTCAATGGCGTGACCTTTGAACTCGATATCTTTTTGGCGGAAAGGTAATTTTTCGCCGGCAGCAATGTGAATTTGTTGTTGAACGATATCAATGCCAGTGATTAACTCAGTTACTGGGTGCTCAACTTGAACACGAGTGTTCATTTCAATGAAATAAAACTCATCGTTTTCATACAAGAATTCAAATGTACCTGCACCACGGTAACCAATTTTGCGGCAAGCTTCTGCGCAACGTTCACCAATTTTGGCAATTAAGCGACGATCAATGCCAGGAGCGGGAGCTTCTTCAATCACTTTTTGGTGGCGGCGTTGCATAGAGCAGTCGCGCTCACCTAAATAAACTGCGTTTTTATGTGTATCTGCAAGAATCTGAATCTCTACGTGGCGAGGGTTCTCTAAGAACTTCTCCATGTAAACCTCTGGGTTACCAAAGGCGCGACCAGCTTCTTCGCGAGTCATGTTCACAGCATTGATCAAGTGAGCTTCAGTGTGAACTACGCGCATACCGCGACCACCGCCACCGCCGGCAGCTTTAATAATCACGGGGTAACCAATCTTCTTGGCTGTTGCAATAATTTCTTTTGGATTATCTGGAAGTGCACCTTCTGAACCCGGTACACAAGGAACGCCTGAGCGAATCATCGCTTGTTTGGCAGAAACCTTATCACCCATCAAGCGGATAGATTCTGCTGTTGGGCCGATAAATACAAAACCTGATTTCTCAACGCGTTCTGCAAAGTCTGCATTTTCGGATAAGAAACCATAACCTGGGTGAATCGCTTGAGCATCTGTTACTTCAGCAGCAGAAATAATTGCTGGCATGCTGAGGTAGCTTTGTGCTGATGGAGCTGGGCCAATACATACAGCTTCATCGGCTAACTTCACATATTTTGCATCGCGGTCGGCTTCTGAGAAAACAACCACGGTTTTGATGCCCATCTCGCGACAAGCTCTTTGAATACGTAGTGCAATTTCGCCACGGTTGGCGATGAGAATCTTTTCAAACATGGGTAACCCTTTTTAAGCTTTAGCTTGATTAGCCAATAATGAAAAGAGCTTGACCAAATTCAACGCCTTGGCCGTTCTCACAAAGAATTTCTTTCACTACGCCTGATTTATCAGATTCAATCTCATTTAGTAGTTTCATCGCTTCGATGATGCAAAGAGTTTGACCTTCTTTAACGGTGTCACCAATCTTCACAAATGCATCAGCACCTGGCGTTGGTGAGCGGTAGAACGTGCCCACCATTGGAGATTTCACGGCATGACCAGTTGGTGCTGCTGGTGCGGCAGCTTCTGCCGGAGCAGTTGAAGCAGCTGCTGGAGCTGGGGCTGCAGGAGCGGCGGCCGGGGCTGGCGCGTAAATTTGTTGTGCAGGTGCGGCGATGGGGGCAGGATTTTTAACGATACGTACTTTGTCTTCACCTTCTGTTACTTCTAATTCTGATACGCCAGATTCGGCTACTAAATCGATCAAAGTTTTGAGTTTTCGTAAATCCATGATGCCCTTCCTATAGTTTTTTTACTTAGAAGGAATTATAGCGCTATCTATCCATGAACTGAGCTCATCTTCGGTTATTTTGCCGAGTTTTGACTTAATAATGACGCCTTTTTCATTCACCAGCAGCGTAAAAGGCAGGCCAGAGCTGGGGTTTCCCATGCTTTTTGCCCAATTTGAGCCTTCTAGACCACCAAGAACAATAGGGTAGTTAACAGGTGTTTTTAAAAGAAATTCGCGTATATTAGGTGGTGAATCGACGCCAATGCCGACAAATAACACATTTTTAGAGGCATATTTGCTTTGAGATCTGACTAATTCAGGCATTTCCTCAACACAGGGTGGGCACCAGGATGCCCAATAGTTAAGAACCAGAATTTTTCCACGCCAATTAGCTGTTGAATGGATTTCACCGTTGGGGGAGCGTAATTCTTGTTTAAAGAACTCTTCGATGGCCGAATCTTGGGCGGGTTTTGGGTTGTACTTAAAGCTAGCCAAGCTCATACCCAAAGCGGCTGCAACAAGACCGGCAACAACTATCAAACTCGATTGACGTTTATTCACTTTATTTCTTTCTGTTTTCAAACATTTACCTTATTTTGCACTGATGTTTCGATAAAATCTTGACATGCATCTTCATATCTTAGGTATTTGCGGTACTTTTATGGGCGGGATTGCCGCCATCGCACGTCAAGCTGGTCATAAAGTGACAGGTTGTGACGCTAATGTTTATCCTCCAATGAGTACTCAATTGGAGGCTCAGGGTATTGAACTGATTGAAGGATTTTCACCTGATCAGATTTCTTTAAAGCCCGACTTATTCATTATTGGTAATGTGGTTTCTAGAGGCAATCCTTTGATGGAAGCTATTTTGGACCGGGGCTTGCCATATCAATCCGGTCCTCAGTGGTTGGGTGAGCAAGTATTACAAGGTAAACATGTCTTAGCGGTGGCGGGCACTCATGGCAAAACAACCACTACAGCGATGCTCACTTGGATTTTGCAAGCGAATGGTTTGGAGCCAGGCTATTTAATTGGGGGTGTACCTAATAACTTTGATGTTTCTGCACGTTTAGGTCAAAAAACAGGATCCAATACAAATGACCCTCACTACTTTGTGATTGAGGCGGACGAATATGACACGGCTTTCTTTGATAAGCGCAGTAAGTTTGTGCATTACAGGCCACGCACAGCTATATTAAATAATTTAGAGTTTGATCACGCTGATATTTTTGCTGACATCACGGCTATTGAGACTCAGTTCCACCATCTTGTGCGTACTGTGCCAAGTAATGGTTGCTTGGTTGTGAATGGCGCAGAAGAGAGTTTAGAGCGGGTAATTAAACGCGGTTGTTGGTCTACTCTAGAAAAATTTGGCCTAAACCCAAAACAATCTGATTGGTCTTTACAAGACACTGCACATGATGGTTTCAAAGTTCTGTTCCAGTCTAAAGACGTGGCAGAAGTGGTGTGGGATGAAGATGCTTCTGTTACAGGTCGTCATAATCAATTGAATGCATTGGCTGCCATAGCGGCAGCGAATCATGTGGGTGTTTCACCGCAGAATGCTGCCAAGGCACTTGGCACATTTAAGAACGTGAAGCGTCGCATGGAAGTGATTGGTCGTGTTAACGGCATCACTATTTATGATGACTTTGCACATCATCCAACCGCCATTACGACCACTGTTGATGGATTAAGACGCAAAGTTGGCAGAAATCCTGGAACACGTATTTTGGCAGTCTTGGAGCCGCGTTCGAATACGATGAAGTTGGGTGTGATGAAAAGTCAGTTACCAGACAGTCTGCAAGATGCCGATTTGGTATTTGGTTACGGTAGTGCATCTGGTAAGGATGCGCTGGGTTGGGATTTGAAAGAATCTTTGGCGCCATTGGGTACTAAGGCGCAAGCTTTTGATGATTTAGAAAAACTTATGGCGGCGGTTAAGAAAGAAGCTAAACCAGGGGATCACATCTTGGTTATGAGTAACGGTGGTTTTGGTGGCGTTCATCGCAAACTCTTGGGTTTATTGCAGTAACAAATTTTTTAGTAATCACTGAACTTTAGAAAGTTAACTATGACAAAAAATTTAGCAAAACGTTTAGATGGCAAAGTTTGCATCATTACAGGAAGCGCTAACGGGATTGGCTTTGCAACTGCTCAAAAGTTTTGTGATGAAGGTGGTATTTCAATCATTTGTGACATGAATGCTGATCAGGTGAAGGCTGCTACAGAGCAGCTTCAATCAGCGGGCGGTCAGGCTGAAGGCTTTGTCATGAATGTCACAGATCGTCAAAATATTGATCAGGTTGTTGCTGCGGTGATCGAAAAATACGGCCGCATTGATGTCTTGATTAACAACGCGGGCATTACAAAAGATGCGCGCTTGGTCAACATGACTGAAGCTCAGTTTGATGCTGTGATTGATGTTAATTTGAAGGGCGTGTTTAATTGCACGCAAGCGGTGGTGCCGCACATGTTGAAAGCTGGTAAAGGATCCATTGTGAGCGCTTCGAGTGTGGTTGGTTTGTACGGTAACTTTGGTCAAACAAACTATGCTGCTACTAAGTATGGTGTGATTGGTTTTACAACCACATGGGCGCGTGAGTTAGGGCCTAAAGGGATTCGTGTGAACGCAGTATGTCCAGGCTTTGTGGAAACAAGTATTTTGGCTTCAATGCCAGAAGAAGTATTGAATGGTATGAAGGAGCGTTCTTGGTTGCGTCGCTTAGGTAAACCAGAAGAAATGGCCAATGTGTATGCATTCTTGGCCAGTGATGAGTCTAGTTACATCAACGGTATTGCGTTAGAAGCCAGCGGCGGGATCTCTCTTTAATGCATCTGTTGTATGAAGATGGTGGCGATATCAAAATCGCCACCTTAATTTCAGGTTCTGATAGCGAGCCATTGGCAGTTGAGAGTTTGGGTGGCAAGCGAGGCAAGCTGAAATCTAAAGATGTGTGGTTACGTTTTGAGTATTCACAACCTGACCAATTTTTATCAGAAGCAAAAAAACTATCAGAAGAAGTTGATTTAGATTTCTTGTGGGAGTGCGCCGGTGATGGCGAATTTTTATTTACTGATTTAGCCAAAGAATATTTTGGTGATCCTGCCACCCCAATTCAGCAAACAACTTTAGCAATTGCATTGCAAGGTGCGCCAGTCTATTTTCGTCGTAAGGGGCGTGGGCAGTTCATGCGTGCACCCGAAGACCAATTAAAAGCGGCACTTTTAGCAGTTGAGCGCAAAAAAGCAGAATTAGCTAAACAGCAAGCTTGGGAAGAAGAGCTTAAAGCGGGCAATCTTCCAGAAGAAATTCGCCCACAGATCAATGCGCTTTTATTTTCTCCTGATAAAAATGCCACCGCTTATAAAGCTGTAGCAAATGCAGCGCAGGGGCTAAAGGGCGGTATTGCTGAATTATTTTTAAAGTGCGGAGTTTTAACTTCGGCATTGGCGTATCACGAAGGAAAGTTTTTAAAAGAGCACTTTCCAAAAGGGACGGGTTTTCAAGTTCAATTGCAGGCCAATGAGCAGGCATCTTGGGAGGAGGCTTTACAAAAATTGCCCGTGGCCCAAGTTCAAGCTTTCTCAATTGATGATGCCACCACCACAGAGATTGATGATGCTTTTTCTGTGACTCTAATCAAAATCAATGATGAGGTTTGTTATCGAGTAGGTGTGCATATTGCGGCACCAGGACTGGCCATACAGCGTGGGGGCGCATTGGATGAGGTTGGTCGTCAGCGACTTTCAACGGTTTACTATCCAGGTGGCAAGATCACGATGTTGCCTGATGAAATCATTGACGTTTTTTCTTTGCATGCAGCCAATCAGGGCTCCTCAAATCAAGAGCCACCTTTGCGCCCAGCAGTTTCTTTATATGTCACTTTAAATGCCAACGGCAATCCCATATTAGATGGCGAGTACGCGCCCACCACCAAGGTTGAGCGTGTGCCAATGGCATCTAATCTACGTTTAGATAATTTAGAAGATTTAGTGACTGAAGAGTCTTTGCAGGATTTAAATAATTCAGCGCAGTTACCGTATCAGCTAGAGCTACAAGTTTTGTGGCGTTCAGCTAAGCAATTGCATGCCAAACGACAAGAGCAACGCATAGCCAGCGGTCTTAAAGCAGAGGTTTTAGGTTTGCCTGACCCTAATGCTTTGGCGCGTGACTTTAACTTCAAAGTAACGGATGGTGTGGTTGAAATTTTTGCAAGGCAACGTGGATCGGTGCTAGATTCGATTGTGGCTGAGTGGATGATTTTCTGTAACAGTACATGGGGCAATCAATTAGCCAATCACAGTGTGCCAGGAATCTACCGCACTCAAAAAGGTTGGGGGCCACAACGTACTCGTATGCAAACCATGCCTGGGCCACACGAAGGTTTAGGTGTTGAAAATTACGCTTGGTGCACATCCCCGTTGCGACGTTACGTTGATTTGGTGAATCAGTGGCAGTTGATTGCCATGGCGCAACATGGTGTGACTGCCAAGTTAGTGGCACCATTTAAACCAAAAGATGCTGATTTGATGGCGATAGCTGCAGATTTCGATGGTACTTATGCAGCTTACGGAGAACATCAAAATCAAATGGAGCGTTATTGGTGTTTGCAATATCTAAAGCAAACTGGTTTGCCTTGGAAGGGTGTGGTCAGACACCTCAAAGATGGTCAGGTACGTGTTGAACAAATTCCGTTGCGCTTATCAGTTCCTGAGTTGGCTGAGCAAGCCAGGGGTGCGCGTGCGGAGGTTGAGGTGCTAGAGATTGATTTCTTGGCGCTTGAAGCTAGCGTTCGTTATCTTGGTTTATTGCACCCTGCTGAGCTTGAAGAGGGTGAGATGGATGATGAAATTACAGAGCAGCCAGTGAATCAGGCTGTCATAGCTGAAGAGGTGGTTGGTGATGTTAAACCGACTCCAGATCAGTAACTATATTCAGTTAGATTGGCGTGAGTGGAAGACGCCGCTTGCTTATGCGCTTGGCGCATCAATTCTTTTGCATATTCTCTTTTTGGCATTTAAGTGGCACTCAGAAACTGAGAAAGAGCGACGTTTAAAAACTCCTTTGAGCGTTGTTTTGGTGAATGCCAGAAGTCAGCAGACTCCTGTTAATCCAAAGCGACTCGCGCAAGCTGATTTAAATGGTGGTGGTGATCTAAAAGAATCTCATGCGAGTGCTTTAAAGCGTGCTGATCCTGAGCTGGCGCAACAGTTGGAAAAAATGCAGGCAGAACAAAAGCGATTGTTGTCACAGATGAAAGCTGGGCGTGAGAATCAAGCGAGCACCTTACAAGGTAAGAGCTCAGAAACAAAAGCAGAGACCAATCCACTCGAGGCTGAGCTAGCCAAGCGTTTGAAAAAAGATGGTCAGCAACCAAGGCGAGCCGTTGTCACTGCTACCAGTGCTAAATCAGTTGTATTTGCCCAGTATTACGATGCGATGCGTAAACAAATTGAAGGCCATGGCACGGCACATTTTCCAAGAGTCCAAGGTAAGGCTTTGTATGGTAGTTTGGTGCTGATGGTGAGTGTTGATCGGTTGGGTCGCTTGACTAAAGACGGTATCACTGTGATGAAGTCATCTGGTAATCAGGAGTTAGATCGTCAGGCTGTAGCGATTATTCGCTCTGCAGCACCATTTGGTCGATTTACGGATGCTATGCGCAAACAAATCGATGTATTGGATTGGGTGTCTACTTTTGAGTTCACCAGAGAAGGTGGTGAGCTTAAGTTAGATTTGAAAAATTGATACACTGAATCAACATCATTAATACAACGGCTACAGTGACTAATCAAGCAACTATCGATCAAGTGAATCCTCAGAGTCATCCAGGTAAGGATGTCTATGCGGTGATTGGTCATCCCATTGCGCACAGCAAGTCACCCATCATTCATGCTTATTTTGCCAAGCAGACCAATCAATCTATTCATTACGGCAGAATTTTTAGCGAGTTAAATGCTTTTAAAGAAACCGTTGAGCAATTCTTTGCGCGCGGTGGCAAAGGGCTCAACATCACAGTGCCATTCAAGTTGGAAGCTTATGAGTTGGCTCAGAAAAAAACTGAGAGGGCAAAGCTTGCACAAGCGGCCAATGTGCTCTGGTACAAAGATGGCGAATTGTGGTGTGACAACACTGACGGTGCTGGTTTAACAAGAGATTTACAGCGTTTGTTAAAGCATCAGGGCGCATCTCTCAATCATGCCAAGGTCTTAATTCTGGGTGCTGGTGGGGCTGCGCAGGGTGTGATCGAGCCACTAATGACAGAGAAGGTTGCGCAAATCACCATTGCCAATCGCACTTTTACAAAAGCACAACAACTGGTTGAGCAATTTAAACAAGCTGCAATATCGTCCCAAATGCTGCTTGAGGCCAGACAGATTCAGGATCTTGATCAGAGTAATAGCGACCCCAACGATACATTTGATTTGATTATTAATGCCACCGCTAGCGGTTTGGGGGATGCATCGCCGATTTCTAAAGAAATCTTAAAGGCAATTTCAAATTCAAAAACACTCGCTTATGACATGGTTTATGGCAAAGAAACTCGCTTCATGCAAGATGCGATTGAGCTTGGGCTAAATGCGAGTGATGGTTTGGGTATGTTGGTAGAGCAAGCGGCGCTTGCTTTTGAAACTTGGCGTAATCTCAAAGGTGCTGATAGCACTTTGGATATTGATGGTGCGATTGCGGCTGTGCGAGCCACCTATTAAAAATAGCCAAGCAAAAAAAACTAATCAAACAACAAATAATAAGTTCAAGATAATCAAGAAAAGACCAATCTCTTCATGAAATATCTACGTTATTTCATCTCTGTATTTCTTTTGTCGATTTTGGCACTTCAAGCCTTTTTCTTTTTACAAATATTGGCTTGGCGTTGGGTTAATCCATCGATCACAGCATTTCAGTTGGCTGAGCGCCATCGACTGTGCGGTTGGAGTGTTCCTTACATTCATTCATGTGGCATCAAACAAGAATGGATTGAGTTTAAAAAAATATCGCCTTACTTAAAGCGTGCTATCACTATTAGCGAAGACAGTGACTTTTATCGTCATGCGGGTTTTGAACCTCAAGCTATGAAAGATGCTTGGGACAGAAATCAAAAAAACAGTAAGCATTTACGAGGTGGTTCAACCATTACTCAGCAATTGGCTAAAAACCTATTTTTGTCGGGCGAAAAAAATTACGTGCGTAAGGTGCAAGAGTTGGCCATTACTGCCATGTTAGAAATCACCTTACCTAAAAATCGTATTTTTGAGATTTATCTCAACAGTGTTGAGTGGGGTGAGGGGGTGTTTGGTATTGCAGCTGCTTCACAGCATTACTTTGCCATCAAGCCTAATCAACTATCCATGGAAGAAGCTGCCTCTTTAGCCGCTGCCTTGCCAGCACCTAAGTGCTATGACAAAGTTCAGTACTGTTCTAAAGCAAGAGTTAATTTCCCTGCCAGGATTGATTTTATTTTAGAGAGAATGAATAAGTTCTAACAATCGTTTGAGAGAAAACTCGCACGCTTGTTGGCGCACTTCTTGGCGGC
>VFQS010003347.1_pt1 | contig 12280 bp, 9 predicted proteins | sample 3512361 | NCBI WGS metagenome assembly VFQS01 (sample SAMN10412375, study PRJNA504923) | tailings metagenome | isolation source: Relicate 1 Philex TSF3 active mining | place: Philippines
GACTAAAGGGTCGTTAGCAGTCCTGCTGCTCGATCTGGACAGGTTTAAAGCCATTAATGATAGTTTCGATCATGATGAAGGCGATAAAGTACTGTGCAATATCGCCTCTCAGTTAAGGCAAACTTTATCTGAGTCAGACACGATTGCGCGGGTTGGTGGTGATGAGTTTATGTTATTGCTGGATCGTTATAAGACCCCGCGTGAACTCACCGATATCGCAGATAAATTATTGCAAGTAGTTGCGACGCCATTTGAGATCAATGGGCAAGAATTGCAAATTAGTGCCAGTATTGGGATCGCTGTTTATCCAGAAGATGGTATAGATGCGCAAATTCTGATGAAGAATTCTGAAATCGCCATGTATCGTGCTAAGCATAAGGGTAAGAATAATTACCAATTCTATGATGCGCATATGAATGTGCACACGATAGAACGATTGTCGTTTGAAGCGCAATTACGACGTGCATTGGAAAACCGTGAGTTCGTGGTGTTCTACCAACCAAAGGTCAGTGTCTTAAACGGAAAAATTGTCGGTGCAGAAGCCTTAATTCGTTGGAATCATCCAGAGAACGGCATCGTATTACCAACACAATTTATTGGATTGGCAGAAGAAGCTGGCATGATAGGTAAGATGGGTTTGCAAGTTTTGGATATCGTGTGTCGAGATATCGCACAAATGAAAATGGCTTACGGTGCATTTGGCAGAGTGGCGATAAATCTCTCTGGTGCGCAGTTTAACGATCCATTTTTGTTAGACGAGCTGCAAAAGGTAACGGAATTCTGGAAGATCACGCCAGAAAGTATCGAGTTCGAAATCACAGAAAGCATGGTCATGAACAATCATGAGCAAGCAATTGCGCACATGGATGGTTTAAATGCTGCAGGCTACACCTTGTCGATCGATGATTTTGGTACGGGTTACTCGTCTTTGGCTTACTTAAAACGTTTCCCAGTGAATAGCTTAAAAATTGATCGCTCCTTCATTCAAGATATGCCAGCAGATGCCAATGACACGGCGATCGTGTTAGCGATTGTTGCGATGGCAAAAACTTTGGGATTGAAGGTGGTTGCAGAAGGCGTGGAAAACGCCACTCAGCTTGACACCTTGATGTCCTGCTCATGCGATGAATATCAAGGCTTTTACTTCTCCAAAGCCCTCCCTTTCGAAGAATTCATGGTTTTGCTGGAGAGTACTAATTTATCATAAAACTCTCTAATTTATTCTAAATTGACTTCAATTTGCGTTATGGGTTGCAATCGCCCTTAGCAGATTTGATGGGTTTTGTTCTTGTCGCCGATAATTTTTTAACTTGCGGATGAGATTGGTAGTTAGCTAGGTTCGACGAACTTGTCTTCGTCCGTTGGCTATGCCCATCGAACATTTGCGATTGCTCGCTTGATTGTTGATTTGACGCGCCACTTTAAATATTGCCCAAAAGAAAACATTTCTCTTTAAGTGACAAACTGTCGCTTTTCACTCGGCATTTTGCTGATCTCCTTGCTAGGGCTAAACACATGAGTATATGTAATGTCCTACTTTCACTATCTTTTGTAAGTCCCTAATTTATTGGGATATTCTTCATTTTTCAGGTTTAACTAGTTGCGCTAAGTCATTGACTTTATTCATTAATTTCACATTTTCATGTGCAAATTCGCTTGACCATGCTCAAGCGATCCACTAAAGTGGGGAAAAGTGTGAAAAAGTGTTTTTTTGTGGCGTAAATTCACAAAATATTTTTCAGCACAAATTAATGATCATTACTCCAAATTTAGGGTTATCCAGTGTTCCAAGGCGCCTCTGCACTTAATCTCGATGCGAAAGGTAGGATGTCTATTCCTGCTAAGCATCGTGACGCCTTAAATGTGCAATGCGAAGGCCGTGTAACCCTAACTCGCCACCCAGATGGCTGTCTATTATTGTTTCCCCGCCCAACTTGGGAATCGCATCGCGAGCAAATTGCAGCTTGGCCTATGGCAGCACGCGCCTATCAACGTATTTTGTTAGGTAATGCCTGCGACGTCGAGATGGATGGGAGTGGTCGTATTTTGGTCGCGCCAGAACTGCGCAATGCAGTTGGAATGCAGCGCGATGTTATGTTGCTGGGTATGGGATCGCATTTCGAAATTTGGGATGCGAACAAGCTCGCCGAAAATGAAGCCAAGGCAATTGCCGACGGCATGCCTGATGCTTTAAGTAATTTTTCTTTTTAACCGAGCATCATGACTGTTACTACTCCGAGCGAGCTGATTCACCATACGGTGTTACTGGATGAGGCTATAGACGCTCTCAATATTCAGGGCGCGCGTATCAACGGTGTGTATGTCGATGGCACATTTGGGCGTGGTGGTCATAGCCGCAAAATACTTAGTCAGCTCGGACCGCAAGGTCGCTTGATTGCTTTTGATAAAGATCCTTACGCAATCGCCAATGCTGAGCAAATTCTCGATCCACGTTTTTCCATTGTGCATGAAAGTTTTGCAGACATGCGCACAGCGCTTAGCGATCTTGGCATTGATCGCGTAGATGGTGTGTTGATGGATTTAGGTATTTCGTCGCCGCAAGTTGATGATGCCGAGCGCGGATTTAGTTTTAGAAATGATGGGCCTTTGGATATGCGCATGGACACCACGCGCGGTATTTCCGCTGCAGAGTGGTTGGCGCATGAAGATGAACAAAAAATTAGAGAGGTGATAGAAAATTATGGGGAAGAACGGTTTGCTTTTCAGATTGCAAAGGCGATTGTTGCTCGCCGGGCGAGCGAGTCCATTTCAAGTACTCGGCAACTTGCCGAACTCGTCGCACACGCCGTCAAAACTCGCGAGAAGGGCAAAGACCCGGCAACTCGCACCTTTCAAGCTATACGGATTTTCATCAATAAAGAGCTTGAAGACCTCGAGATCGGTTTAGTTGCAGCTTACGAAAGTCTCGCGCCCGAAGCGCGAATGACGATTATTAGTTTCCATTCATTAGAAGACCGCATCGTGAAGCAATTTTTTGCTTCTAAGGTGAAAGTTGCGCAGCCAGATCGACGTCTACCGATTCGAGAAGCCGATTTGCCTAAGCCGCATATGCGTCTCATTTCACGGATGAAGCCGACTGAGCAAGAAGTTCTGCGTAATGCGCGTGCGCGCTCCGCGATTATGCGCGTTGCTGAGCGGATTGGAGCGAGCTAATGAGCACGCGTCTGAATTTATTGCTAGGTTTATTGCTAGTGATTTCCGCCTTGTCGCTGATTAATTCGCAATATCAAGCGCGTCGTTTATTTATTGAAATTGAGCGCGCACAAACGCTCAGTCAGCAATATGAAGTTGAGTGGACTCAACTTAAGTTGGATCAATCGACGTTTGGAAAACATGCGCGTATCGAAGCGGTCGCATCCAAAGAGTTGGAGATGTCGCATGTGACACCAGATCGCACGCAATATTTAACGGCGGAGGTGGTGAAGTGAGTCGGCCACCTTCTTCACGTACCGCTGCTGGTAAAGGCGTTTCTTTTTCTTCTAGTCCTGTACTAGCAGTTAAATTGCCAGTTTGGCGTTCACGTTTAGTGTTGTTCTTCTTATTTATCGCTTTTGTTGCTTTGATCGTGCGTGCGCTTTGGTTGCAAGGTATGTCAACCGAATTTTTGCAGAAGCAGGGCGCGAGTCGTTATGCTCGGACTTTGGAACTATCTGCGACGCGTGGAAAAATTGTCGATAGACATGGACAAGTGTTGGCATCGTCAGTGCCGGTAAAAGCTATTTGGGCGAGTTCTGAAAGTGTGTTGGAAGCACCTCCAGAAAAAATCGCGCAATTAGCCGCGCTGCTGGATATGTCTGAGCAAGAGCTACGAAAAAAGTTGGTTCTGGATAAGCAGTTCGTTTACCTCAAACGTCAAGCTGAGCAAGCCTTGGTTGACAAGGTGCTGGCTTTGAATATTCCTGGCGTGAAGACAGAAAAAGAATACAAACGCTTTTACCCTGAAGGCGAAGTGATGGCGCACGTCGTTGGTTTTACGAATGTCGAGGACAAGGGGCAAGAGGGCATCGAACTAGCGTCAGAGAAAAATCTGGCTGGTAAAACCGGTAGCCGCCGCGTGATTAAAGATCGTTTGGGGCGTGTTGTCGAAGATATTGAATCGGTTCGTCCACCGCATGACGGCAAGGATATGCAATTGTCGGTTGACAGCAAGATTCAATACATCGCCTACACACATTTGAAAGACGCGGTTGAAAAATTTAAAGCCAAAGCAGGTGGCGCCGTGGTGTTGAATGTGCAAACGGGTGAGATTTTGGCCTTAGTTAACTTACCAACTTATAACCCAAATGATCGTTCTGTATTAACGGGGGCGCAGTTACGCAATCGTGTGATCACCGATACCTTTGAACCTGGTTCAACGATGAAGCCATTTCCAGTCGCTTTGGCTTTGGATACAGGACGAGTCAAACCGGATACTTTGATTGAAACCGCGCCAGGTCATATGACGATTGGCTCCGCAACTATTCACGATGCGCACAAACAAGGTACCTTGACTGTCGCAGGTGTAATTCAAAAATCCTCAAACATTGGTACGGCAAAAATGGCTTTGCAAATTCCACCAAAAGAGATGTGGGAAATGTTTGCTAGTTTGGGATTTGGTCAACAACCGAATATTGGCTTTCCGGGGGCGGTTGCGGGACGTATGCGCAATTACAAAACATGGAAACCGATTGAGCAAGCGACAATGAGCTATGGTCATGGTATGTCTGTATCACTGCTACAAATCGCACGCGCTTATATGATTTTTGCGCGTAAGGGCGACATGATTCCTTTGACTTTTCAACAGTCAACTGCAACCCCGGTTGGAACTCGCATCATTTCTGAAGAGACCGCGATGAAGATGCGGGAAATGCTAGAGAGCGTGACGCAACCGGGCGGCACCGCTACCCAAGCGCGCGTGCCGGGTTATCGCGTTGCTGGAAAGACTGGTACCGCGCACAAGATTGAACATGGTAAGTATGTGAATAAGTACATCGGCGATTTCGTTGGATTTGCGCCTGTGTCGAATCCGCGCATTATTGTTGCGGTGATGATCGATGAGCCCAGTGGTGGTGTTTACTACGGTGGTTCGGTTGCTGGTCCTGTGTTTGCTGCGATTACGGCAAACGTTTTGCGTTCGATGAACGTCGTTCCTGATTCCTCTGTAATGAATATTATTCCTGAACCTAGCGTACAGGAGAGTTTGTAATGTCTAATTTAGAAAATAAAAATCAATCAATGACAGCTAGTGCTGTCGCAGAAATTATTCAGTGGTTGCAAGAACATGCACCAAACGCGCAATTACATTCTGACTCGCGTGCGATTCAACTTGGCGATGTATTTTTTGCTTTTCCGATCACGGGCAGCAAAGGCGATGGTCGTGCCTTTATTCAGAATGCGATCGAACGTGGCGCAGCTGCAATTGTGTTTGAAAAAGAAGACGCGGCAATTTCGCACGACACTTCGATTCCTCACTTAGCGGTCTCCGGATTAATCGATTTGCTTGGTGAGATTGCCAATCAATGGTATGGCAATCCAGATCAAGATATGTTCTGTGTTGCAGTGACCGGAACCAATGGAAAAACTTCTTGTTCTCAGTGGATCGCCAAGGCTCTCTCAATGCAAGGCGCGCCAGCAGCGGTGATTGGTACTTTAGGTGTGGGCAATTATCGTGATGGCATGATGAGCCAATTGCAAGAAACAGGTTTCACTACGCCAGATGCGCTGCAACTGCAAGCGCGCTTAGCTAATTTGAAGAAAAATGGTGCCAAGAGTTTGGCGATTGAAGCATCCTCGATTGGGATTCATCAAGGTCGCTTAAATGCGCTGCATTTCGATATCGCCTTGTTCACTAACTTGACGCGCGATCATCTCGATTATCACGGTACGATGGAAGCCTATGCCGCCGCGAAAGCAGCCTTATTTGATTGGGCGGGCTTGCGCGCTGGCGTGATCAACGCCGACGATGCATTTGGTGTTGAGTTACTGCAGCAATTATCAAGCAATAAGCCAGAGCTCAAGTTATTGGCTTACAGTATTGATGGCGCGAGCGAAATTGCAATGCCAAGCTTGCGCGCTTCACAATTAAAGACGACCTCGATTGGCACCCAATTCCATGTCGAATCTTCGTTCGGTAGTGGCGTCGTCAAGACGCAAATGATCGGGCGTTTTAATGTCAGCAATGTGCTCGGTGTGCTGGGTGTGTTGTTGATGAAAGGGATTGCGTGGGAGCGTGCAGTCGCGACCATCGAAAAACTGACATCGGTGCAAGGACGCATGCAGCAGCTGGGTTCGCAGGGACAGGCGATGGTCGTGGTGGATTATGCGCATACGCCTGATGCATTAGAAAAAACCTTACAAGCTTTGCAGCCAATTGCGCAAGAACGTCAAGGAAGTTTATGGTGCGTGTTCGGTTGCGGTGGTGATCGTGATCCAGGCAAGCGACCACAAATGGGTAAGATCGCGCAGATCGCACAACACGTAGTCGTTACTAGCGATAATCCACGCACAGAAGATCCAGAAAAAATTCTACAAGATATTCTCGCAGGAATGCGGGGAACCCCGAATGCAATCGTTGATCGTGCTAGCGCGATTTTATATGCAGTCAAACATGCGCACGCAAATGATGTGATTTTGATCGCTGGTAAGGGCCACGAAAACTATCAAGAAATCCATGGAAAGAAATGGCCTTTCTCCGATGAAGAACATGCACTGTTGGCATTAGCTACTGTGGCGACGAATAGCACGATGCGGAGGTCATCTTGATCAAGGCCTCTTTAAAACAATTACAGCAAGTAGTAAGCAATGCATCTTTGACTGCTGACGCACACTTTGTTGGCTTGAGTACCGATAGTCGAAAAATTGAACAGGGTAATGTGTTCTTGGCGCTGCGTGGTGAAACTTTTGACGCACATGATTTTCTCGATTTGGTAGCAAGCGCAGGTGGCGTCGCTGTTATCGCCGAACGAGTCCCTGCTGGTTTCGCGATTCCAGCCTTGATCGTCCCTGATACAAAGCGTGCATTAGCCGAAATCGCGACATACTGGCGCCAGCAATTCACACTGCCTGTCATTGCGGTGACTGGTAGTAACGGCAAGACCACAGTCAAGGAAATGATCGCGTCGATTCTGTTGGCGCAATATGGCAGCGAACACATGATTTCGACTAAAGGAAATCTGAATAATGAGATTGGCGTGCCGCTCACGGTATTCCGATTGCAAGCGCAACATCAAGCCGCCGTCTTTGAACTTGGCATGAATCATCCAGGCGAGATCGCCGTGTTGAGCTCGATTGCGCAAGCGACTGTTGGTTTGGTCAACAATGCGCAACGTGAGCATCAAGAATTTATGCAAACCGTTGAAGCGGTAGCGATTGAAAATGGTGCTGTGATTCAAAGCTTAGCTGCTGATGGCGTTGCAGTTTTTCCTGCACACGATACTTATACAGAAATTTGGAAAGAATTCGCTGGACAACGCAAGACTCTGACATTTGGGTTAGTAAACGATGACGCAGTAAAAGCCGATGTATCCGGTAGTTTTGTTGCACAAGATTTCGGTAGTGAAATCGTCATGACGATACAGTCTGAGTCGTTCATAGTGCAGCTTGCCGCAGTCGGTCAACATAATGTTTTGAATGCTTTGGCCGCAGCAGCTTGTTGTGCTGCAATCGGCATTTCGACTGCAAAAATCGCTGAGGGCTTACAAGCGTTTGCACCAGTTTCAGGCCGTTTGCAATTGAAGCAAGCGGCAACTGGAGCGCGTTTAATTGACGATACATATAACGCTAATCCTGATTCGGTAAAAGCGGCGATTGATGTATTGGCAAAAGCAAATGCAGAGACAACTTTGGTTCTTGGCGATATGGGTGAAGTCGGTGCGGATGGTGCAGCATTTCATCAAGAAATTGGACTGCACGCGAAAGCGCAAGGCATCAAACATTTATATACCTTGGGTTCACTAGCGCAAGCTTCTAGTACTGCGTTTGGTGAAGGCGCGCAACATTTTGAAGAATTGACCGGGCTGTTGTCGATCTTGGATCAGCACAGCGGTAATGGCAATACGATTTTGATCAAAGGCTCGCGTTTTATGAAGATGGAACGAGTCGTTGCGCATTTGATGCATGTAGAAAATGTCGTAGCCAATTTGTCGACATCCGGAACACATTAAAAACAATTAGAACAATTAAAAATAATTAGGGAAAAATATTATGTTGCTTTGGTTGGCAGAACTATTTAAACAAGACATCGGCTTTTTCCGCGTGTTTGGATTCATTACCTTTCGTGCGGTGTTTGCGACTATGACGGCGATCTCGATAGGTTTGATCGCTGGCCCCGCTGTGATTCGTATGTTGACACGTTTAAAAGTTGGTCAAGCGGTTCGTACCGATGGACCACAAACGCATTTGATTAAATCGGGTACGCCAACCATGGGTGGCGCTTTGGTGTTGATCTCTATCGGCATCTCAACTTTACTGTGGTCAGATTTAAGTAATCGCTTTGTGTGGGTCGTGTTGATTGTGACCTTGGGATTTGGTGCAATTGGCTGGGTCGATGATTATCGCAAAGTCGTTTATCGCGATCCGAATGGGATGGCATCACGCGAGAAGTTTTTCTGGCAATCGCTGATCGGGATTGTTGCGGCGATTTATTTGGCTTTTTCTGTTTCTGCGCCAACCAACACCAAAGTGATGGAATTATTTGTCGCTTGGGTACAGTCTGGCTTCAGCATGGATTTGCCACCGAAGGCCGATTTAATTATTCCTTTCTTTAAAACCTTTAATTATCCGCTTGGCGTATGGGGATTTATTGCCCTGACTTTCTGTGTGATTGTCGGTACGAGTAATGCGGTGAATCTTACTGATGGTTTGGACGGCTTAGCGATTATGCCAACGATTATGGTTGGTTCTGCGTTGGGCTTGTTTGCCTATCTTACTGGTCATGCTGGTTATTCAAAGTATTTATTGATTCCGTATATTCCAGGTGCTGGCGAATTATTGATTTTCTGTGGCGCGATGGCGGGGGCAGGATTAGCTTTTCTTTGGTTTAACGCGCATCCGGCACAAGTATTTATGGGGGATGTTGGTGCCTTGGCCTTAGGTGGTGCGCTTGGTACTGTGGCAGTCATTGTTCGTCAAGAAGTCGTGTTGTTCATCATGGGCGGCATCTTTGTGGTGGAGACATTCTCGGTGATGTTGCAAGTGTTGTACTTCAAATTTACCAAAAGAAAATATGGTGTTGGAAAGCGACTATTTTTGATGGCACCGCTGCATCATCATTTTGAACAAAAAGGTTGGAAGGAAACGCAAGTAGTGGTGCGTTTTTGGATTATCACGATGTTGTTAGTACTCTTGGGCTTAGCCTCTTTGAAGCTGCGTTGATGGCACGACACTACGTAAAAGCGAAAAAGTGAATTGGATATGCTGGTGATGAATACGATGTTCTTGGACAAGCAAATATTGATCGTAGGGCTAGGAGAATCTGGCTTGGCGATGGCGCGTTGGTTGCAGCGTTGTGGCGCGCGTTTGCGTGTGCTTGATACGCGTACCAATCCAGATCGCCTATCTGCGTTAAAAGAACTTGCGCCAGAAGCCGAGTTTTTTGGCGGACCATTGCAGGCTGCGCAGGTTGATGGTGTCGATTTGGTCGTTGTTAGTCCAGGCTTAGCACCAGATGGTGAGCTTCAAGTCATTACACAAGTTGCGCAAGAAAAAGATATTCCGATTTGGGGCGAGCTGGAATTGTTCGCACAAGCTTTAGCTGAACTCAAGGAACAAAATCATTATCTTCCTAAAGTAATCGCGATCACGGGTACTAATGGCAAGACTACGGTAACGAGTTTAACTGGCCAACTCTGCGCACGCGCTGGCTTGACGGTTAAAGTCGCGGGCAATATCAGTCCCGCGATGTTGGATGTGTTGTGCGATTGCATAGATACAGAGACGCTGCCGCAAGTCTGGGTATTGGAATTGTCGAGCTTCCAGTTGCATACCAATATCAGCTTGAATCCCGATGTGGCGACGGTACTCAACGTGAGCCAAGATCATTTGGATTGGCATGGCGACATGAAAAATTATTGCGCTGATAAAGCAAAAATTTTTGGCGCGAGCACCATACAGGTTTTGAATCGTGATGATGAACAAGTGATGGCGATGCGTCGTCCAAATGCGCAGATTGTGAGTTTTTCTTGCACAGCGCCGCAGCATGATGCTGAGTTTGGCTTGTTACATGATCAAGGTATGACTTGGTTAGCGGTAGCAAATGCGGACGAGGATGAACAAACTAGTTCGCGTAAACGCAAAAAAGAGGTGGCAGAAGTTCCAGTTACGATTACGCGTTTGATGCCAGCCGATGCCTTGAAAATTCGCGGACAACATAATGCTAGCAATGCACTCGCTGCATTGGCTTTGTGTCGTGGCATAGGTTTGCCGCTCGCGCCTTTATTGCACGCACTGCGTGAATACAAAGGTGAACCGCATCGTGTTGAGTTGGTAACGACTATCGGTGGCGTTGATTATTTTGACGATAGTAAAGGCACCAATGTTGGTGCAACGGTTGCAGCGCTTAAGGGCTTGGGCGAAGAAAACGTCGGTAGCGCACCTAGAATTATTTTGATTGCAGGTGGAGATGGTAAGGGTCAAGATTTTAGTCCCTTAGCTGCGCCTGTATCTCGCTATGTGAAGTCAGTGCTATTGATTGGTAAAGATGCTGCTGAGATTCAATCTGCTTTAAATGTGACTGCGGTGGCGATGCAAAATTTTACTAGTTTGGAAGCTGCTGTCGCACAAGCAAGTGAAATGGCGCAAGAAGGGGACAGCGTTTTATTGTCACCTGCTTGCGCAAGTTTAGATATGTTTAAAAATTACGCGCATCGCGCACAAGTATTTATCGACGCAGTACGTGAAGTTGCATTGAGTCGCGGAGAGATTTGCTGATGAAGCAGCTATTCCTCAATTTGAACCTGTGGCGTTCTTCTGGCAGCAGCCAGAATGCGACGCATTTTGCTCAGCGTTCAAAAATGATGGAATACGATCAAGCTTTGGTTTGGGTGACTTTGATTTTGATGGTATTTGGGATGGTGATGGTGTATTCCGCCTCTATCTCTTTACCTGACTCGCCGAAGTATGCGAACTACAAAAATAATCATTTTTTAGTTCGACAAGCGATGTTCGTGACGGTATCGATTTTGGCGAGTTTTATTGTGTTTCGTTTGCGGGTAGAAGATTGGCAAAGATTGGCGCCCTATCTATTCATTGCAACGCTAGTTTTGTTGGTATTGGTTTTGGTTCCAGGTATCGGTAAAGGCGTCAATGGTGCGAAGCGTTGGATATCCTTAAAAGTATTTAATGTGCAGCCATCAGAAATGATGAAGTTGTTCATGGTGTTATATGCGGCGGACTACACAGTACGCAAACAAGAGTTTATGCACAAACTGACCAAAGGCTTTTTGCCGATGATGATTACGGTTGCGGTATTAGGTTTGTTGTTGTTGCTCGAACCTGATCTTGGTGCGTTTGGTGTGATTGTTTGTATCGCAATGGGGATTTTGTTTTTAGGTGGCATCAACGGCGTTTGGTTCGGCGGTATCGCAGCGGCCTTGGTCGGCATTTTTACATCGGTTATTTTGCTATCACCGTGGCGACGCGAACGTATTTTTGCTTATCTGAATCCGTTCGAAGAAGACAATGCTTTGGGTAAAGCGTATCAATTGACACATTCGCTGATTGCATTCGGTCGTGGCGAATTATTTGGTGTCGGTTTAGGTGCCAGCGTGGAAAAGCTGCATTACTTGCCAGAAGCGCATACCGATTTTTTGTTGGCAGTAATTGGCGAGGAACTTGGTTTTGTTGGTGTCGCGGTAGTGATCTATTTGTTTTATTGGATCGTTAAACGTGCATTTGAAATTGGTCGACAAGCGATAGTGTTGGATGCGACTTTCGCTGGATTGACAGCAAAAGGCATCGGTATTTGGATAGGCATACAAACCTTCATCAATATGGGTGTGAACTTGGGTTTGTTACCAACCAAAGGTTTAACTTTGCCATTAATGAGTTATGGTGGTAGCGGTGTTTTGATTAACTGTATCGGTTTAACCCTGTTGCTCAGAATCGATTATGAAAATCGTTTGATGATGCGTGGGGGACGGATATGACAAGTAAAGATGTAGTTGTGCAAAATAAGAAAAAACATCTGTTGATTATGGCCGCAGGAACTGGCGGACATATCTTCCCAGGTCTCGCGATCGCTGCGGAAATGCAGCAACGTGGTTGGAGCGTGTCGTGGTTAGGA